>SWCH01001501.1_pt1 | contig 87968 bp, 88 predicted proteins | sample 4690051 | NCBI WGS metagenome assembly SWCH01 (sample SAMN10267282, study PRJNA491770) | bioreactor metagenome | isolation source: DHS bioreactor inoculated with | place: Japan: off Shimokita Peninsula
TTTTTTTCATATTATTACTTAGTTTAATTCTTATTACAGTTACAGCTTGCTCCAATAATGGTGATAACCAAGGTGGTGACAGTAACGGTAAGAAAGAAACACTTGTTTTTGCTGATGCTGGATGGGACAGTATAAGATTTCACAATGATGTAGCCAAGTTGATCATCGAAAATGGTTATGGCTATGAAACTGATACCACCATCGGTTCAACCCCTGCTACATTTACTGGTTTGAGAAATGGTGATATCGATATCTACATGGAGACTTGGGTACAAAATATACAAGAGGCCTATGATGAGGCTATAGCAAGTGGTGAGGTTGAAGAGCTATCTATAAACTTCAATGATAATGCCCAGGGATTATATGTTCCTACATATGTTATAGAAGGTGATGCCGATAGAGGTATTGAGCCTATGGCACCCGATTTAAAAACAGTTAAAGATTTAGCTAAGTATCCTGATGTGTTTAAAGACATAGAAGATACAAGTAAAGGGCGTATTTATGGTGCTATTCCTGGTTGGTCTGTAGACGAAATATTAAGAACAAAGGTAGAAACCTATGGATTAGATGAAATGTACAACTACTTTGGGCCTGGATCAGAAGCAGCTTTAGGCGGTTCTATAGTTGCTGCGTATGAAAAAGGTGAACCTTGGGTAGGATATTATTGGGAACCTACATGGATTACTGGTATGTATGATTTAACACTTCTTGAAGATGAACCTTTTGACCAAGAACTATGGGAAAATGGCTATGCTTGTGAGTGGATGCCAGTAGATGTTACTGTTACAGTTAACAAAGATATGAAAGATATTGCTCCTGAAGTGGTGGAGTTTCTAAAAAATTATGAAACTAGCAGTAATTTAACTAGTGAAGCTCTAGCGTTTATGCAAGAAAATGAGGGTTCAACTACTGAAGATGCAGCTAAATGGTTCCTTAATGAAAATGAAGATTTATGGGCAGATTGGGTAAGTGAAGATGTGGCTACTAAAGTTAAAGAAGCTATCCAATAGTTTACCAATTTCAAAGTAAAACAAATATGGACAAATAGCCTTCTATTTGTCCATATTTAACTAAATAATTGACGAATCGAGGTGAAAAGTGGTTGGGTACTTTCTACAACCACATAAATATGAGTGAATTCCCTGAATCCCTGAGATTTAAATTAGGGATATATGTTAAAATGCTAGTTGATTGGTTAACAGATAATTTTGAAAGTGTATTTGATTCAATTAGAGATTCTATACTGTGGTTTTTGTCAAATATAGAATCATTCTTTAATTGGTTACCCTGGTGGATTGTGTTAGCTTTAGTTTTTATAGCCGGCTGGCGTATTAGAGGTAAGATTTTATCAGGAGTTTCATATGCCTTTATGTTATTTCTTGTTGGTCTTTTCGGTCTATGGGGTCCTATGATGTCAACCTTTGCTCTAGTTTTGACTTCTGTTGTGATTTCTTTGATAATAGGCATACCTATAGGTATACTTATGGCTTATAGCGACGGTTTAGAAACTACTATGAAACCTATTTTAGATGGCATGCAGACTATGCCTAGTTTTGTTTACCTTATTCCAGGTATTATCTTCTTTAGTCTTGGTAATGTACCTGCTATATTTGCCACAACTATATACTCTATTCCTCCCGTACTTAGATTAACTAATTTAGCTATTCGTAGTGTAGATAAGGAAATGCTAGAGGCAGCTCATTCTTTTGGGTCATCTCCTTGGCAGATATTAACTAAAGTAGAACTTCCACAGGCTCTTCCCACAATTATGACAGGGGTAAATCAAACTACTATGATGGCTATGGCTATGGTTGTAATAGCTTCTATGGTAGGTGCCAAAGGTCTAGGAGAAGAGGTGCTAATATCAATTAATAGAATTGATATTGCAAGAGGTGCTGAATCAGGACTTTCCATTGTATTTTTAGCTATTATTATTGATAGACTTACTCAAGGAATAGCAGAGAAGTTTAAAATCCCAGAATAAAACCAACATAGAAGGCAGGTGTTAATTGTGACTGAAAAGATACGAGTTGAAAACGTATATAAAATATTTGGTAAAAATCCTAAATCAATGATAAAAAAATTAAAAGATGGCATGGGAAAAGATGATATTTTAAAAAAGACTGGCCACGCTGTAGGTGTAAATGATGTTAGCTTTAATGTACATGAAGGTGAAATTTTTGTTATTATGGGCCTATCAGGAAGTGGTAAGTCCACATTGATTAGATGCTTAAATCTATTACACAGACCTACAGCTGGAAATATATTTATAGATGGTGAAAATATAGTTAAGTATAGCAAGCAAGAATTAGCTGCATTTAGGCAAAAGAAAATCGCCATGGTTTTTCAACACTTTGGACTTTTAAGTCATAGAACAGTATTGGAAAATGTAGAATACGGTCTTGAGGTTAAAAATATATCCAAAGAAGAAAGAAGAAAGATTGCTAATGAAACCTTAGAGAAAGTTGGACTAGGTGGATGGGGAGATAATATGCCTCACCAACTAAGTGGTGGTATGCAGCAAAGAGTAGGTTTAGCTAGGGCTTTGGCAAACAACCCTGACATACTTTTGATGGATGAACCTTTTAGTGCCTTAGACCCTTTAATTCGTAGAGAAATGCAGCTTGAGCTTTTAGATATACAGTCAGAACTTAAAAAGGTTATAGTATTTATTACCCATGATGTAAATGAGGCATTTAAAATAGGTGATAGAGTTGCTGTGATGAAGGATGGTAAGATGGTACAAATCGGAACACCTGAAGAAATCCTTACTAACCCTACTAACGCATATATAGAAGATTTTATAAAAGATATAGATAAATCTAAAATCCTTCAAGCAAAACATATAATGTATAAGTCACCTTCATTGGCACTCATAGGTAATGGACCTAAAGTCGCCATGGAAGAAATGAAACAAAATGGAATTTCCAGTGTATTTGTAATAGATAAAGATAGAAAATTGCAAGGAATTGTTAGTATTGATGATACAGTTCAAGCCATAAAAGAAAATAAGTCCTTAAAAGATATATTAAAACAGGATTATCTTACTACTGGTCCTGAAACCTATGTACAGGACTTAATGCCAATGATTACAGAAACAAAATTCCCTATAGCAGTAGTAGATGATTCAAATAAAATGCTTGGAATGGTAGTACGTGTTTCTATACTATCAGGCTTATCATAAAATATTAAAACACCCCCTAGTAATAACACTTGAGGGTGTTTTTTTAGTGTCCTAATATTCTATTGTATGTTCATCGTGATAACCTAAGAGCTTGCAAATAATTGTAAATGCTTCTGCTCTAGTAATACTATTTTGTGGTTTATAATTATTATCAGGATATCCTACAATCACTTTATCTTCATAGCCTGCTTTAACATTTTCCAATGCCCATGCAGATATATCATCTTTGTCTTCAAAAGGTAGCTCTGATTCAGGATCATCTAATGCTATATCAAATGCTCTTGTTAATACTGCTATCATTTCTTCCCTGGTTATATAATTACCTGCCTTAAATCTAGCAAATGGATAGCCTTTAAATACATCAGCTTCAGTAGTAGAAATTATATGCCCTCTAGCCCAATCAGGGATAAAATCTATATATCCTGAGAAGAACTTATCTATTTCATTAAGTCCTAATGCCTTACCTACTAGTACTGCCGCCTCAGCTCTAGTTATAAATAAGTCTGGCTGCACTGCTTCATTTACATATACCACTGCTTCAACCTCTTTATTTCTATAGTCCTCTATTGTCATATCTTTATGAGGATATCCTTGAATCACACTGTGATTTAATAATGTTATTATACAATCATGTGCCCAGTGTTTATCAGTATCAATATCTACTATAATTTTTTTATCGTCATCATCATCGTCTTTTATAACATTCTCAGACGCATTGATTATAAATATTACATTTGCTGATAGATCCTGTAGTTCATTGCCGGCTTCCTTATCCATCAACACGGAGTATTTTAAATCAATAGAAACATTATTTCCTACTGTAAATTTATTCGTGTCCTTTAGGGTCACAGAACTATTGATCATGTCTAAAAATTTATTATCAACAATACTACTGGCTTCAAAATCAAATAGCTTCCCTTTTGTTATGGTTAAATACATGCTATCCAAGAATTCATCCTTAACCTGATCTATACTATATCCTTCTTTAGTATTATTAATCTCTACTTTAAGACCTAAACTACTAATCTTAACACTTCTATTGGATTGATTGTAAATACGAAGGACTCCATCTACCTGCCTACCTGGATACCACATATAGCTTTGATCCTTCTTTAGCTCCAGTAGATTTCCTTCCTGGGATATACTCCCATCTGCCTTTATGGTGACTATCACATCGGGAGTTTCTTCTGTCAAGGATGCATAGGTCATTTCAACTATATCCCCAGCAAAAAATCCCACAATCAAAACAATAACTAAAAACTCCATAATCATTTTAAAAAAATTTTTTTTGCTTTTCATTTTTTTCACCTCTTATACGAGCATAGAACTACCTATCACTTTTATTGTAAACAAGTAATAGGCTTTTATCTCCGTACATAAGACTACTTTATATAATACTTTCGAGTTATTATACTACCAATAAGATTAGATTATCCTTATAAATCAAATATCTTCTTGATCTTGGATTGCACTTGGCTCTGTTATTGCCTGATTTATATTGATAGATTCCTTTTTATTAGTTTTTTTCTTTTTTCTTTCTGTTATTGGTTTCATCAGTGTTTTTCCTATATCTAAAGAATACATTTGAGATTCGTCAGAAACATATAATGTAGATATGTCTTTATAGTTAGGACTATATCTATACATAATGGGTTTACCGATTTCGTCAGCTATTCTCACCAAATCATCTATGGAGTATACCTCACTATACTGTTCACAGGTTGCCGCAATCTCGCTGTTTAAGGCCACTAAACGATCTCCATGCTTTTTAAATATTTGCTTGAGTTTCTTTTCTATAGGATTAACTGGCTCCTTCTCTTCTACTAGGAATATAAATAGTACTAGTAAAACACACAATACGCCTATACCAATTCCATAAATAGTAACTATATTTCTATTTACTGGTAGTTGAATGTTGTTTATAGCTTCTATATTTCCAGGCTTTTCAACACCTAATTCTCCACTTATAGTAAAGTAACTTGTATTAAGAGGAATAATCATCATTGGTGATAAGTCTTCTTCAATAATACCGTTATTTGTTTGTGCACTTATATTTATATTCATAAAAACTGTAAATCTTACATCAGAGTTAATCTTAGAAGTTTCTATAACTTGCTTCGCGAATTGATTAATTTCATTAAAATTTACTTGTATCTCTTCCTTCAAAGAGAAATTATCGTCTTCTGCTTGAAAAGGTTTTTTCGGTGAAATGTTTAAGTTTTTTTCCCAAATGGTTACAATCTTTTTATCTTTATCCATTGAAAAACCTTCTATTTTACCTATAACCTCATAATCACCTTTTATATCTACTGGTTCTTCGCCTTCAAAACTATAATTGTATACAGCTTTAATATAGTCAACAAATTCAGTGACATATATACCCCCTTCATCTAAGCTCTCTTTTTCGTATAAAAGATTTGGTTTTAAGAAAACTTTGTAGGTTATATTGGATTTATTATTATATCTATAAAGGGATACTTTTTGTTCTTCTACTTGTGGATTTTTTACTTCATCAAATAGGGAGAAGGAAACAAAGCAAATAATAATAACTACAATTGCCAGCATGATCACTCTATTCCTTTTGTTGATCTTAATTCTCATACCAAATCACTCCTAACATTTCCCATATCAATTTGTGTGAAAAGCATGTCCTATGTTTATTATTATTATGAGTATTACAGAAATATGAATAATTTAAACATTATTTTCTTTCTCAAGAGCTAAATTGGTACATTTTGGTACATATAATAATTCACCAGTATAACCTTAAGCGATAAATTATTACTATTTCACTTTGATGTATCCATCTTATATTTATAATCAGCTGACTACATTAATCCTATTTTATCAAACGATGACCTGTTTTTTTACTATAGCTAGAGTTCTTTATAATTCACTATCAACTAGTGCTTTTATTTATCCAAAAAACCGAGCTGAGAAACAATTCCCAGCTCGGTATAATAATATATAATTATTTTTAGATGATTATTTGTTAAATTGCTTAAATACTGATGTAGGATTAAATTGATATGTTGCATCTTCTGCCGCACCATCATTAGCTGTAAACATAAATGTAAGTGTTGCATATCCACCCACTGGAATCTCAGCACCTTCTAATTGTGTAGGTGACCAAGGATTTGCATATGATGTAGTATCTGCACTAAATTCTGTTAAAGCATTATCATTAGCATCGTAAAATCTAAGACTTGCACCTGGGTGATTGAAGGCGTCATTAAAGTTTGAGCTTCTAGTATCAGTAATGGCTTCCATTCCCACCGGTATAGTACTATTGTTTACCATTTTTAAAGTCACTTTAGATAATGCCCCTGGATACATATTACTTAATTCTACTTTCGCCACATCCCAATTATTCTCTTCTTTAGTTACTGCATTATTAGCTTTAGCATATTCTACTTTTCCTTGTGTATAATCTGCTAAAACAAAGGATGCTTCATCAACAAAATGTACATCCAAGTGTCCAGTTTTAACTGTGGTCTTAATTTCCATTGTGTCTGTCCATGCTGCATATCCTGCTCCCATAAGCATAATTGCTACTACCAATGCTAAAGCAATAAATCTTGTTTTTTTCATTACCATTCGCTCCTTTATTGTTTTTTTCTTACCTAATGGCCTTTTAAGTAAGATAAATATTACAAACTAGCCTGTTTCTTCCTTCATACTAGATTATAGTGGTTTTTCTCTATTCTTACACCCTTCAAAGGTATAGTCTATATATAGTAAGTTTGAGTTAATATTTTTTGTTTACATAGTACTATATTACCAACATATACTACTTTTGACCTATATAACTCTTTTAAAAAACAATTTCATCTAAAGGAACATCCTTATCACTCTTCATTAGAAGTGTAGGCCACCCTACTTTGGGTACAACATATACTATTGTACCTTTGATATCTTCTGGTTTTACCAGATCTGTATCTGGTGCTGAATTGTTATCCCCTTTAGTGCAGTATCTTATACCTTCCTCATCTTCTTTTACTTCTGTTATCCTATGAGATATAAGGATGCTACTTCTCCTAAATTGCACTACATCCCCAACCTTTAGGTTATTTATTCGTTCCATATCTACTATCTTTTGCACTAAAATAACATCCCCTGGCTTCATCATAGGCTCCATACTGCCTGTGGCTATCACAGATGGGTATATGGGAAATACCCCTACGGCAAACCAAACAATGCTAATGGAAATGATACTAGTAATTATCCAGCTAAAGGGACTTTCTTTGTCCCCCTCTCTTATCCTTACTGCTTTAGATGCTTGCAAATAAATGCTTTGAATTGACATTAAATAAAAAGTTGGTAACAATACACCAATCAAAGCCTTAGTAATCCACTTCAAATCAGGGAGTATGGGAGAAAGCCATTCAAAGCTTTCTATAATTCCTAGATATATGATAGAAGACAGTGGTCCCCCTAAAAATACCAAGTATGTAGCCAGTAAATTTTCAGAAAATCCTGGTGCTACTTCTTGAGCCAGAAATTGCACACTATTTTCTAATCCATTTATAGCAAATATCTTATTTATAGATATGCTAAAAATAGTCATAACAATAGAGACTAAAATAAAAACTAAATAGTTTTCCTTATCAGTTAAACTATTTACCAAATAGCTCCTTACTAGCTCTCTACCAATTAGAGCTATTCCTACCGAATATATATTTGTTATCATTCCTAATAATGTATGACTATAAGGACTTTTCCCTAATCCATCAATAAATAGTCCTACCATAACAATTACGATAATATATATGACTGCAAAGTTAAAAGACCATAGGTTAACTAATCTTCTATGCTTCAATTTACCCATAGGTCTAATACTTGGAAAAGTCCAAACTAAAAAGGCTAGTCCTATCCATAAAAATGGTTTAATAATATATGTAAAAATGCTAAAATCCACCATTCTAATAACAGGGGAATTTTCCAGAATATAAATAAAAAACAAACCTAAAATAAGCCATAAACACCTTGATTTACAACGTTGTGTAGGTAAAAACTCTTCACTTGTAAGCATATTTCCCCCTCTTATCCATTACTCAAAGTTTGTTTTAATCTATTTCTTCTTGAATATCAGTATTCTCTGATTTTTCTATTGATGAATCTACATTTTCCGTTTCATCAGTACTATCTGTTTCCTCAACTATTTCTTCTGCATTATCATCTTCTATAACTTCTGGTTCTTCTTCTACACTTTTTTCCTGCTCTTGAGATACTACTGTGGGTGTGTCTATATTTTCTGCTTCATCATCATTATCTATTTCTTCTACATTATCACCTTTTATAACTTCTGGTTCTCCTTCTACACTATCTTCCTGCTCTTGGGGTACTACTGTAGGCGAGTCTATATTTTCTGCTTCATCATCACTATCTGTTTCCTCAACTACTTCTGCATCTTCTTCTATAACTTCTGGTTCTCCTTCTACACTCTCTCCCTGCTCTTGAGGTACTACTGTAGGTGTGTCTATATTTTCTGCTTCGTCATCACTATCTAGTTCCTCAACTATTTCTACATCTTCTTCTAAATCTTCTTCCAACGTCCCTTTCATTTTTGGCTCTATAAAATACCCTCCACTTAAATCCTCTGGTTGTAGAGCCATTTCTAATAGTGCCATATCAACTGCTGGTGAACCTGGTATGACAACATCAATATCACCTATAACTGTTAATTGTTTCTGCCATATGCCATATCCACCAGACATCACCATAAATGCAGAGATTAAACTTATTAAAATAACCATTCTTTTTTTTCCCACATTTACTCCTCCATCTTCATACTTGTAAGCAAGATTAGCACCTGTTTAATACATAAGTGATTTAATTGTATTTATTTTACACCCTGTTCAAACTTAACCTCATATTGAAACTCATAATTATGATAAGTATCTTCTTCTGATACTTCCTCACTAGCTATATTTCCTACTGATTCTTTAATATATATATTCAAGTCCTCTTCATCAGCATCCCCAATAATTCTACTTGTTGAAGGAGTATCTATGTTCCAAACTATTTCTCCCTCATTGCTTACAGTGTCAAGTTTCCTAAAAACAATAGGTATTGATCCACTATTGGAAATCCCCACTTCTACATTTCCTTCAAAGCTAGGATCTACTTCCCCACTTATATTTAACGTTCTATCCTTATTTGATAGAGATAAAAGCAATTTACCTTTATCAGTTTCAAGCATACTTTCATCTAACTCAAAACGAGGTGCTATAAATCCCGTAGACAAAGAAATGTCAATATTTGTATTATCCGTCCAAACTGCATAGCTAACCCCCATTAAATTCAGCATTAAAATAAGAGTTATATAAATGGTAGGTACATGACGTAAGGCTTTTACTTTATTTCTTCTATTTCTTCTCAAAAAGTAACACCCCTTTACTAGCTTGTTTTTGGAAAGGCACATGGGTCCTCCCCTGTTATATTTCCTATAAGTGCATAGCTTCCTTCGCTAAAAGAGCTGCTTGAGTCCTATGGCTTAACTGTAGCTTTAACAGTATATTGCTCACATGTTTCTTAACTGTATGTTCAGAAATAAATAGAGAACCTGCAATCTCTACATTACTTTTACCACTACCCAACTCAGCAAGAACATCTGTCTCCCTCTGAGTCAGCTGTTGTAACTCCCTATTTTCAGATCTTTTTTCCTGATACTGCATAATCTCAGGATCAAAGAATTTCTTTCCTCTTTTAACAATGCGAAAAGCATATAATATATCCTCTGCAAAAGCCTCTTTTAAGACATACCCCTCTACTCCCAAGTCCTTTGCCCTGAGAAAGTCTTCTTTTCTTATTGATGATGTTAAAATAATAAATTTAGTATCCAAAGCTTTTTTCTTTATTCTACTTACTATTTCTAATCCATCTTCATCTCCAAGACGCAGATCCACTATTGCTATATCCGGCTGATTATTAAGTATTAACCCTACAGCCTCTTCTACATTTGAAGCCTCATCTATTGCTTCAACATTTTCTTCTAAAGATAAGGTAAGCACTAGTCCTTTTCTAACCATAGGATGATCATCAACAACAAGTATCTTCATACCGCTTCCTCCTTTATCAATACAGGTACATCTCTAGGAATAGTTACCTTAATAGTAGTTCCCTTTCCTACTTTACTAGTAATGTATATTTCTCCATTCAGAGAATATGTCAAGTCCCTAATATTATTTAAACCTAGCCCTGTTTGTGTATCTTTTTTTATCTTATTCTGTTCAAAACCTATACCGTCATCATCTATTTCCAAATCAATGGTATTTTTTTGTACCTTTAACTCAACCTGGACTTTTAAGGATTTTCCATGTCGTATAGCATTACTGATACCCTCACATATAATCCTATATAGAGCCTTTTTATATGAAACTGATAATACATCTATACTTCCCATCAAATCATATTTTATATCAGTATTGGTCAACCCCTTTATTTCAGCTATATACTCCATGATATTTTCATTAAAGATATTGTGTCCGTTCTTTTGAGAGCTTAGTCCATATATAGTTGATCTTAATTCCTTCATAGAATTGTCAATAGCATTTCTTACTATATTCAATTCATCTCTCACTTGTTGGTTACTAGACTTATCTAGTTTTTTTATTATTGCATAAATACTAAAGGACATACTAAATAATCTTTGTAAGACGCTATCATGTATTTCATTGGCTATACGATTTTGTTCTTGGGTAACAATCAACCTCTCATTTACTTTTTCAAAACGAGTATTTTTTTCTATTATGCTTTTATTTTTCTTTTCTAAATCTTTGATAAGTGTGGATAAATATAGTACTGCCCCTATTACTAATGCAAAACTCATTACTAGATTAAGATTTGTTTGGCTATTAGCATTATATAAAGCCTCAACCATGTTGATCTTATTTGAAAATAATGTAATCATAAATAGAATTACTAAGTAAGTTGAGATATTTAAAAAACAATTCTTTTTATTAAGTTTTAGTGCTGATAGTATAATAGTATTTAGCATATACCAAATATAAGGACTACTTATCCCCCCAGAAGGTATTAGTATAAAACAGTTCCCTATAGTTTCAATAAATATTAGTAGCTTTATTTTTTGTTTTTCTTCTGCATTTTTTATATAAAGATAGTTTAAGATATAAGCTGATATAGATATACAAATAATAATAAACAGTTTCTTTTGATAGGAGTGATTTAATTCTCCTATCATATAAAAGAATGAAATAATTCCAAGAGATAGATACCTGTAATATACAAGTAGATTCATTTCTTTAGATTCTGTAACTAAGAAAATCTTTTGTAGTAATCTACGAAAAGTCAAGGGGATACCTCCCTTATTTTGGTATATATATTCTTTATATACATTATTTACTAATATGAGACTTTTATACTACTTGCTACTATAAATATATAACCAAGTTGTCCTTTATATTACTATTTTCTATAGTATTTTTATAGTTATAGCCGACACTATAATTCTTTTAGAGTAAAAAAGCCCCAGCTACTGCGAGACTATACCATCAAAAATATTTATTTTTTATACCTTACTTATTTAAACTCTTCGAATCTAAAATGGGACGAGGTTTTATCTCCTCGTCCCTTCTAAAAAATAATTCATTTTTAAATATTTTATTGTGCAGAGTCAGCTTCTACTATTAAATTGAAATCGTAATCTTCTACATGACCATTTAATGTTCCATCTGTCTTAAAATCTATCCATTGAGAATCGCCACTTGGAATTGTTAAAGTTAGTTCTCCGCCATCGCTATGAATTCCACTAATCATTACCCAATTATTATCTCCATATTTCGCAAATATTTTTGTTCTGCCCTGGCTATTAGGGCCTAATTTAACTGTAACATCAACGTCATTTTCCGAATTATTTTTTATATTAAATAGATCATCCCATTCATAAGTACTATGTGGCTGTATACCATATTCTACACCATCTTTACCTTTATTTAGATTGATATTTAACATATCTGCAGTAATATGATCAGTTGTTGCTGCATTATGGTACTCGCTAGCTGATAAAGCCAATAATGCATCTTGAGTGTTGGCTAGTTTTACTGTCATTGCATTTGAAACACTTGCAGTTGAGAATGCCATGGCTGCCATCAAGCTTGCCATACATAGTAATGCTACTACTACTAATAAACTTTTTTTCATTTTATTTCCTCCTCGTATTCCTTTAGTTTTAGGTGTTTTTACCTTTAATATCATTATAGACTTCTTCCCAGTTTAAAACCTCCCTCAAGGGGCTACTTCCCTTTCTCCTCTAAGCTAGTCTTCAACTTACTCTAAAGCTTAGGTATTTATTATCCCTATAGTCTCTTTTCTTCTCCCTTTGTTCTGTAATGGTATACTTTAGTACCATATACAGTAATCTTAAGAGTAATTACATTTTAAAGCTTGTCCTATAAAATATAAGGTATGGAGGTGTATAATGAAAAAGCTATCTAAGTTAATAGATATTGTTTTATATATTATCGTAGGTATAGTTCTTACTGCCGCTATTACATCGGCAGTATGGGAAAAACCTATGTTATTCTCCGCTGTTCGTTCTAACAGTATGTACCCGCTATTTCAAAGAAGTGATATGATTTTGATCAAAAGTGTATCAGATAAAGATGAAGTTCATATCGGAGATATAGTAGTGTTTAATGTAGAAAAAGGAAATTTAGCTTCTAAAGGTTGGATAGTACATAGAATTTTTGATGGTGATGAAAAGACAGGCTTTATCACTAAAGGAGATGCTAACGAATATACGGATCAAGCTTCAGGAGGAACTGGTCCTATACAGAGAGACTGGATTGCCAGTAAGGTTTTAACTATTGGAAATCATCCCCTTAAAATCCCCCTCATAGGCTACCTGCCTCTTTGGATGGAAAACTTTCAAACTAACCCGTATGCCATGCCTATTATAGCTGTAGTTTTAGCAGGAATTGTAGGTGTTAACGAATTAACAAGTAGTAATAAAAGAAAGAAGAAAAAAAAGTCAAGTGGGCTCTATATGCAGTTGGTCTACTTTTTAGGAGGACTAACTATTACTATCATTATGGCCGCTACAATGCTAGCAACATCCCAAAGATTGATTGTACCATATGAAGTATCAGAAAATAGTCAAGGAGTTATAATGGGTAGTGATGTAGGTATAATAAAAGTAGGTGAAGAAATAGAAAAGTCTTTATCGGAGCTTAACAACAAAGGATTCTTTCCTATTGTATCTACAATAACAACTAATGATGAACAAATGTCCTTTAGCCATCCTTTAACAACTCTAAAACCTGGAGATGAAATAGAAACTAAAATGAAATTAAATGCCTCTAAGGTTGGAAAGTTTAACACGACTATACATGTAGGTATGTTTTATCCATTTTTACCTAGTAAATTTATTTACTACCTCTCCACAAAAAGTTATTGGCTCGCTTTGATTGTAGTTTCTCTGATACCAGGATTGCCTTTAATGCTTTATCCTTTAATTGACTGTAGTATGCGTAGAAAAACCATAAAAGAAATTCGACGATTAACTCGCCGAATCACTAGATTTATTCCTTTATTTAACTAATTCTTACTAGCCCTTTAGAATGGGCATATAGTGCTGCTTGTGTTCTGTCAGTCAGTTCTAGCTTTGCTAGGATTTGGCTGACATGTTTTTTTACCGTGTATTCTGTTACAAATAACTTTTTAGCAATATCTTTATTGCAAAGTCCCTGACCTAAAACCATCAAGACTTCTCGTTCTCTTTGAGTCAATTCTTCTACAATCCCTTCATCAGATGATGCTTTCATCATGGCGTCCATTATACCAGGATCATAGTATTTCCTTCCCCTGCTTACTAAACGGACAGCATATATTAACTCCTCAGGCAATGCCTCTTTGAGAACATATCCATTAGCCCCTACTTCCTCTGCTTTTCTAAAATCTTCCTCATGTGCTGAAGAGGTTAATACAATAAAATTGCAGTCCCTGCTGTTGTTCTTATATCTTTCTATAATACCTAATCCATCTTCTTTTCCTAGCCTTAGATCCACTAAGGCTAAATCTGGTTTTTGTCTGTCAATCAACTCCATAGCTTCTTTTGTATTTCCAGCTTCTCCTACCAGCTCTATATCTGACTCTAAAGATAAAACTGATGCTAGTCCCTTTCTTACTAACGGGTGGTCATCAACTAATATCACCTTCATATAGCTATTCCTCCCTCTTGATGTTGAACACCTATAACTCCTTCATTTGGAATCATTATTTGAATTTCTGTACCCCTATTTAGTTCACTAATAACTTTTATCGTTCCATTAAATCCATATACTAAGTTTTTTATATTTGAGATTCCTAAACCCTTTTGATTACTTATATCGTTATTATGATTTAAGAAGCCCTTTCCATCATCTACTATAGATAGGCTTAAAAATTTCTTTTGTATAACTAAATCTAAATGTATTTTTCTACATTCTCCATGACGTACTGCATTAGAACATGCCTCTCTAACAATTCGCGTTAGGGCTTTATTGAGCTCTAAAGATAACCAGCCTTCATCTCCTTTAACATCAAAATGTATTATGATATTGTGTAGTTTTGATAGATTATCTAAAAAACCTTTTAATGAAATTTGCAAAGATTTTTCACCCTTCTTTTTTGAGCTTAGCTTATAAATAGAATTTCTAAGTTCCTGCATGGTTAAGTTAGATGATTCCTGTATTTCCTTCAAATACTCTTTAAGCTGATCCTTAGACATATCCTCCCATCTGCCTAGCACACCATGAATTGCATAAGATATACTGAATAATCTTTGGGAGACAGTGTCGTGCATTTCATTTGCTATACGATTTTGCTCTTCTATAACCAACAGGTGATCTTCCATATCCTCTAAGCTAAATCGTTCCAAGGTTACTGCACTTAATTCGGCCAAGAACTCTAAAAGCTTTGTATATTGGTTAAGTTCATCAGTACTTAAGCGACTATTTTTTTGAATTGCTATTATTCCAAAATATGTGGTAGTTGATAGTATAGGAATTATTAAAAATTCTTTATGACTCAACCTAATTTCTTTAATTTTCTTTGATTCAAAATCCCTTATATTTAGTTTTTCCAGTTCTAAAATAATTGTATTTTTATCTTCTATACTCAAATCCCTACTTATTTTTAGTTTCCTTTTATCTTTCTCAAACAGCCAAAAAAAACTTAACTCGCTTTTAGTTAATTTAGCAGTATATTCAGATAAGACTTTAAATAATTTATCTTTATTACAATGATTATTAAGTGCTTCAATCACCTGATATAATGACATTATATGCTCCATAGATTCCTCTTTTTGAATATTGGAAAGGGTTAGGGCATTATTAATTTGCAATATTTTTTTTGCCAGACTTGCTAAAAGCTGTACTGCCAAGGTTATTAATATAAATACTAAAACTAAATTTATATTGTTAGTAAATATTTTTACCATAGTTAGGTTAGTAGAATTAAATAAAATATACGTCATGACCGTACCTGATAATAAGTAAAAGACTAGGTTCATCCAACAAAAATAAATTGGTAAATAGCTGGCAGCCACTATAGTAGGATTTAAAGCATACCAGATGAACGGACTATTCAATCCTCCAGTAGGCAGTAAAAGTACTGCTATGCCTAGGATTTCTACAAGAACTAATAATCTTAGAATTTTTATTTCCTTTCTATATTTTATATATAAATCCGTAATAATCTTAGATGTAATAAATAAAGAGATTATTACACCAAGTTTAAAGTATATCAAAGAGTATGGTTTTCCAGTTAAGTATACAGCTGAGGTTAATCCCCATGATAAATATCGATACACATAAATAATTTTTGTCTCATCTAAATTTTGACTATTTTTAAAGGAAATACCTAGTATACTTGATAACTCTGTTTTAATATTTTTCATGATACCAACTCACTACCTTTGTCTATAGTATTTTTGACAATGCTATAGTAGTAAAGAGTATTAGCACTCACTATATAGTAATAGGCCTTTTCCTCCGTATCATCCACATACCTTAAAATCGATTCCTCATTATTCTCTGATATTTGCAATAATGACTTAAAGTTTTTTAATCTTAGTTGAGGTAAGTTTCTAAAGCTGGTTTTATCTGAAATGTCTATTATTTTGTTTTTGTATTTCTTATCTATAAGATTTACTTCAGTTCTATTTTTCTTCTTAAGCATTCCAAACTCAAAAATGCCAATTATTAAAATCAATAATGTTATGATAGAAATACTACCAAAAGCATACCTTGATTTTATAATTGGCAACTCCTTGCCAAAGAAAATAAGTTTTTGAGGTATGATCTTTATCTCCTCTATATTCTTCTTTTCTATAAATTCTTTGTCTATAGATTCTCCCGCATATTTTATATATTGGCTGGATATGTCAAATGGGATTTCTAAACTTTTATTTATTTCATGTATTTCATTATTTTCTTCCCCAAGTACGCTTCCAGTTACTTGTGGCCTTATTACCAATGAATAAGTACCCCTAACAATTGTTTCTTCTTCAATGATCTCAATAAAGGCAAATATCTTAGAAATGTCTATTTCTACTTGCTCTTGTAATAAAGTATTGGATATTCCTTGTGAGCTAATCTGGTGATCAGTTAGGTTGAAAGTTCTTTCCCACATATCTTTTGCAACTAAACTGTAAGTTACCTCAGAATCTCCCTGCACTTTTACAGGTTTTTCAGTATTAATGCTAGAGTCTAACTGTATAATAAGCTTATCAGTTAATTTTGTGAACATGACACCATCTGGTATAACTTGTCCACCTTCAGGGTATAAGGTGCTTGCTTGTACTTGAGCAGCATAGTCAAAAGCTATTTTTTCTTCAATAGTATTCTTCACTACATTTTCTTCAAGCACTAACGGTTTGCTCATTGCTTTATAAGTAAAAAATGTAGAACTTATACACAGAATAATTATTATTCCTACAATATATGGTCTGTACTTTCTCTTGACTCTTCCAAATAATTTGATTTCTGTCCCCATCATTATTTTGTCCCCCTAGTCTTTTGTTTAAAGCCTTCTAATTTTCTATAGTTTCTGTGTTGTTATCATCTTCCTTTTGTACTAGTTTATTATTTTCACTTTCTTTATGCTTAGCACTTTTCTCTTTTTCTTCCGTATCCTTTATTTTTTTATTTCCTTCATTTTCTACAGTATTCATTTTTGTGGGTTCTTCCTGTATATCTCTTTGCTTATTTGATTCTTCTTCCTCCACTATTTTCTCTGTCTCTGGTGGTGTCCTATTGTCTATTTGACGTCTCTTAATATCAGTTTCCACATCAATATCAATATTATTTAAGATCTCTGCAGATCCATTTTTCCATCTAGCTGATATAATAGCATCTATATTATTCGACTCTATATCATCATCAACCCTTAACTTCACATTTTTTGTATCCCCTGGTAATATAACTAAGTTTTGCCTCCTTTTAATATATAGGCCATTTTGTCTCTTTTTAAATCCACTTTGCAAATTTATTACAATATCTATGGTTTGATTCATATTATTTGTTATATCAAAGTTGCTGCTATTTATAGAGCTACAAACCCTCTCTTGTACCTGTTCACCTTTATCTGTAAGAGTTGTTGTTACTGTTATATCTTTCTTAACCTTTACTTTTATTACGTTTGGCATAGCAATTAAGGCATCTTCTTGGACACTAATTTTCATATCTAATGAATTTTGTACCTCTGCTGAAGTGTAGCTGGTGACTTGTTGACATAAGCCTACGGATAAAACTAAAGTCCCTATAAGTAATATTTTTCTATTAGTTTTCCTCATCAAATTTCTTCCCCTTTCAAATAAAGGTACTGTAATTACTTTTTTTATAAAGTGTTGACATTTACTATTTAAAGTATTCCTTTCATTATATATACTGTATTATATGTACTTTTTAGAACCATAAAAAAACAGCTAAAAAATAGCTGGTCGGTTGCACCACTAACTCCACACGTCCCAGGTGCCCAAATATAGAACGTATTTCCTAGTCTCCATATATATTGAATATTCTTTCACTAGGAATTATATCAGTTTTCACCTTGAAAATTTTGTAAAAACATGCCACCCTTTTAGGACTTTCGTACTGTTTTTTATTGTAAATTTTACTATTTTATTCTGAAAAATGCTAATTTTCTACACAAAAAAAACAGCTATCTATATAGCTCGGACTGTGGAAAAGATCAATTAATATTACATACCCTCAAAAATGTCATCCTGAGTGTAACGAAGAATCTTAGTATTTGAAAGGTATTCAAGATTCTTCGTTACACTCAGGATGACAAAATAATGCTTTTTCAACAATCTCAGCTATCTATACACCTGATTTTTTATAATTTTTTTATTTAGATTTTATTCTTAACTCGTAACTATTCTTTATTGTTTATCGGCACCCCTAATGTTTCTTTAATTTCAAGAAGCTTTCTTATATGATAATTTTGAATATCCATATCTATCCCCTCTTTGAGAGAGTTTAAGATAAGAAAATGACTATAAGCATTTTTGAATAATGCTAGATTATTTGAATAATAATCTATATCTAAACCTACCTTACCCTTATTTGACTCTTTATAGTAGGATTGAATTAAACTATCATAATCATTAATCTCAAGTCTGTATTCCTCAATATTGTTCACTCTGTTAAAACTATTTTCGCCCTTTATATTTTGATTTATAAAATCTATCATTTTATAGTTTAATTCTTTTAATTTTTCAAAGGGTTTTGGAGGTTTTATATAGTAATTTACTAACATGGCAATTAAAACACCTATAAAAGTTTGCCACAACCTGTTGGAAACATAGACTATTGTCTCAAACTGCTGACTAGTGTTTACTCTGAAGGTTATTACTAGAAAAACTACACAGGTTATAGTTATAAGATTGCTTTTATCAAATAAGTTAAATAAATATATTATAATCAATAATCCCAAAGGAATTAAATATATATTGTCTGGAATAAATACTAGATAAAACAACGAAAAAATACCACCTATGAAAGTTCCCACACTTCTTTTTACTGCCATTTCAGATGTTTCAATAATTGAGCCTTGGATGCACAAAAAAGCAGTAAGCGTTATAAAAAATGGAGATTGAAAGCCTATCAAATTACTTATGACAATGGCTAAAAAAGTGGCTAAAACCGTCTTTATACTTCTCATACCTATTTTAGGCAGCTTAATTTTTAATCCCTTTATCATCCACATACCCCTGATTTCCTTTTATATTATTATAATTTTTATATTCATTTTAATAGCTTTTATTCTCTTTTTTTAATTTTTATAGTATATCTTCTACTCCGTAAAACCCTGGTTCTTTTCCATAAATATATTCAGCAGACTTGCAAGCCCCTTGAGCAAAACAATTCCAGTTATATGAATGATGAGTAAGTTCAAGTCTCTCACCCATAAGTCCAAACATAACTGTATGACTACTAGATATATCTCCACTTCTAATCGAGTGATATCCTATACTATTTTCCACTCTTTCTCCTGATCCTTCTCTTCCATATACAGCAAGTTCCTCTAACTCTTCTCCTAGTATTTTAGCTATACGCATACCCATTTCTTTAGATGTACCACTAGGAGCATCCTTTTTAAACTTATCATGCATTTCTATTATTTCTATATTTGCTTCTTCTCCAATGGATTTTGTGACTACATCTAATAATTTGTACATAAGATTTACAAGCCTTGATGTATTGGCTGCAAATAATACAGGAATCTCCTGAGAATACTCTTTTATTTTAGAAAATTGTTCTTTGCTAAATCCAGTAGTTCCACAAACTACAGCCTTATTATGCTTTTTTGCATTTTCAAATACTTCCATCGATACAGCTGGTTCTGTATAGTCTACTATAACATCACATTTTTCAATTATATCTTCCAAGTCATCAACTACAGTTGCATTAACCTCACTTCCCAAAGCTGCAACTGTCCCAACATCTTTACCTATGTAATCTCTTCCTTTAGGTGCTACCGCACCTACAATTTCAATATTTGAATTTTCATGAGCATATTTTGTTATCAGTCTACCCATCTTCCCTCTTGGTCCTATAATAACTAATTTAATCATTTTATCACCTCTATTTTAATTATAATATATTAGTACCCATATTTTGTATAGCTTATCTTATATTAAATACAAAAAATAAAATAACCGATTCTATTAATGTAATTAAATCATACTAGAATCGGTTATTTTTTAGTTTCTAATCCACCTATAAAACATATTTCTTCTACTATCTAAACACATTCCCTTCTTTTACAAACCTAATACAAACATTAGAATTTGACTTACTACTTACTACTTACTACTTCTTGCTTCTTGCTTCTTGCTTCTTGCTTCTTGCTTCTTGCTTCTTTACTTACCCGATTGCTTACCAACTTAATCCTTTCATCTTAATTTTTACACTTCATAATTCTAAAACCACTACATTACATCATATTACCTAATGCTAACAAAATATAATTCTTGCAACTGGTGGATTAGAAACTGTTAAGAAGATTAACTTCATCTTCTTATTAACATAATACCACAAGTTATGTTAAAAGAAAAGAATTTTTTCTGAATTTTCTATTATATTTTTTTCCAACTATTCCTTTTATTGATATATTAATTATTCTCTAAATAATCAAATCAATATTCTTTCCTAGGTCTTTTAAATCTATATCGTAGGCTGGATTCGTATTTATAGATATAGCATATATAAGTTCCTTATTGTTATTTATATAATTTATATATACTTCTGTGGGAGAAATAACTCTTATCCTTTCGTAAGATAGATATTTATCTTCAACAGAAAATTTTTCAGTATATCTTTTATTTCTTTCTTGTCTATATACCTGTTCATATTTTTCTCTTTTTAAACTATTTTCTCGTGAAGTTTTACTCACTCCTTCAATACGTTTAGAAGTATCATAATTATATTTTATACTATTCATATACATTTCTACACCTCCTATACCAAATTTTTATTCCATATAAACCTGTAAAATACCTGTTTTCATTCAAAACAATCGTTCTCCAACATTCCCTTGTTTTGTATAAATCTCGATATAGTTTACGGAATTTGTTTGAAATATAGGGGCTAATTTATATAAAAAAAGTATATTTTGTCAAAATTCGCGATAAAAAAAAGAATCCCATGGTTATATGAGATTCTTCATTTCATTCAAGATGGCAACTTTGATATCAATGCTCTAAGCTTTTCTTCAAAATCAATATCATCTTTTTTAGTTCTTTTTGGTATCTTACTATATTTTTTATGCTTTCTTCTCATCTCTTGACCAATATGTCGCTTCATCAATAGTTCATCTATATTTTCATCTGTATAGTACCATCCGTTTTGATTTATGGCTATAGCATTTTTACCAATAGCCATAGCAGCCACACCATAATCCTGAGTAACTACAATATCTCCCTTTTCTGTATTATTCACTAAGGTAATATCTGCCACATCCCTGCCTTGATCTACAGTTATAATTTGTGCATACTCATCATAGATCTCATGACAAATATTCTTTATTATAACTACCTTTATCTTATGCTCCTTAGCTACTTTTAAAATTATATCCTTTACAGGACATCCATCTGCATCAACTAAAATCTTCATAGTTACTCCTTTATTTTTAATTCTTAAAGCTATGTACAGGTGCAGGGATTCTTCCACCCCTGTTCACAAAATCTTCACTAGAAAACTTACTTACAGCCATTATCGGTGCCATTCCCAAGAGACCACCAAATTCAACTTCTTCACCTAGTCCTTTTCCATAAACAGGTATTATCCTTACACCAGTAGTTTTGTTATTTATTACTCCAATTGCCGCTTCATCAGCTATAATTGCAGATATAGTACTATCAGGAGTATCTCCTGGTATAGCTACCATATCTAATCCTACAGAACAAACACAGGTCATAGCTTCTAGTTTTTCTAAGTTTAGCGAACCAGACTTAACTGCATTTATCATTCCCTCATCTTCACTTACAGGAACAAAAGCACCACTTAATCCCCCTACATGAGAGGATGCCATAATTCCACCCTTTTTCACTGCATCATTTAATAGTGCCAATGCCGCTGTAGTTCCATGTCCACCACAACTTTCAATTCCCATTTCTTCTAATATTCTTGCTACACTATCTCCAATTGCAGGAGTTGGTGCTAAAGACAAATCCACTATACCAAAAGGAACATTAAGTCTTTTAGAAGCTTCTTTAGCTACAAGTTCTCCCACTCTTGTTATTTTAAAGGCTGTTTTCTTTATAGTTTCTGAAACAATATCAAAGCTTTCACCTTTCACCTTTTCTAAAGCAGCTTTTACAACACCTGGTCCACTTACTCCTAAGTTTATAATACAATCAGCTTCCCCTACTCCATGTAAAGCTCCTGCCATAAAGGGATTGTCCTCTACTGCATTAGCAAAAACTACAAGCTTTGCACAACCTATACTATCTCTATCTTTTGTCAAATAAGCAGCCTGCTTGATTATTCTACCCATGTCCTTTACAGCATCCATATTTATTCCTGACTTTGTATTTCCAACATTTACTGATGAGCATACTCTCTCAGTCACTGCCAATGCTTCAGGTATGGACTCTATTAGTATTTTATCTCCTTTTGAATACCCTTTTTGTACTAAAGCTGAAAAACCCCCTATAAAGTTTACTCCTACTGCTTTTGCAGCTTCATCGAGAGTTTGTGCAAATTTCACATAGCTAGTATCATCACTAGCTCCTGCCACTAGTGACATTGGCGTTACAGATATTCTTTTATGTATAATAGGAATTCCATATTCAGTTTCAATATCCTCTCCTACTTTAATTAAATCCTTTGCATAGGTAGTTATCTTATCATATATTTTTTTTCTAGCCTTTTCACCATCTGAATCGCAACAATCAAGTAAGGATATACCCATGGTAATTGTTCTAATATCTAGATTTTCCTTCTCAATCATTTTAATGGTTTCCATTACATTATTAAAATCATTCATATTGCGTCATCTCCTAACTCTAGATTTTGTGCATTGCATTAAAAATATCTTCATGCTGTATTCTTATTGAAACTCCTATTTTATTCCCTGTTTCCTCTAAATCATCTTTTAACTCTTTAAAACTAGCCTCTGTTTTTGAAAAATCAACAATCATTACCATTGTAAAGTAATCTTGAGATATAGTTTGTCTAATATCTACAATATTGATTGTTTTCTCTGCTAAAACCTTAGATACCTCTGCAATAATTCCTACCTTGTCATCACCTATAACTGTTATAACTGCTTTCATCTGAAACATTTCTCCTTTACATATATATTTTAATTTATAATCTGCTCAAATAAAAAAGACTAAATCAATAAGATATAGTCTCAGGTAAACAAGGATAAATAGAGAAGGTACTATACTCTTATCTAGTTCCTAGACAAAACTATAATATCATCTTCCATTAAATAAATCACCCTGTCCTTTTACCTGAGAGTTTCACCAATATCTTGGCTTTCCCCTTCGGTGCTCTTTCGAGTCTCTCCAGAGGGCTGTCCAGTAACGGTTGAATTTATTATCTTCCACTACTTTCACCCAGCTTATAAAATTTTATACAATATTCTAGCATATAAAGTATATAAAAATCAACATATATATTTGATCTTATTTTAATTCTGGCACAATATTTGGAGGTACTTCACCACTTAATGCTTTAACAAGGTTAGTAGCTGCTACCATTGCCATATCTCCACGAGTTTTATGAGTGGCTGATCCTATATGAGGAAGTGTTACTACATTGGGCATCTTAAGGAGTAGATTATCAAAATTAACTGGTTCCATTTCATAAACATCTAGCCCAGCACCCATTATTGTTTTCTTTTCTAAAGCTTCTATTAATGCTTCTTCATTTACTGTTTGCCCACGAGAAGCATTAATAAATATAGAGTTTCTTTTCATTAAATCAAACTCTTTAAAATCCATAAGATGATATGTATCCTCTGTAAGTGGGGTCATTAATACAATAAAATCACTTTCCTTTAAAAGCTTTTCTAATTCGCAGTATTTTACACCAAGAGATTCTTCTACTTGGTATTTTCTATTTCTATTATAGTAGAGTACTTCCATATCAAAGCCAAATTTTGCCCTTTTAGCAACCACCTCACCTATTCTACCCATACCTATAATACCTACTGTGGAATGATGTACATCTATCCCAAAAAGATTTTCATTAACTTCTGATTCCCATTTACAATCTTTAACATACCTATCCAACTCTGAAATTCTCCTAGCTGTAGACAGTATAAGTCCTAGTATTAAATCAGCAACTGTATCATCTAAAACCTTAGGAGTGTTGGTTCCTACAATATTTCTAGCTTTCATGGCTTTAATATCAAAATTATTATATCCCACAGAAATACTACTAACTACCCTAAGTTTAGGTGCATAGTCTAGTAATTCATCATCAATAATATCTCCTTGTAAAAGTACACCTTCTTTATCCTGGATTCTCTCCAATAACTCCCCACGACTAATCCGACCTTCCCCTTCCCACTTTTCATAATCACAATAAGCTCCTATAAAATCTTCTACTTCCTTAGGAACCTTTTTAGCTATAAACACTTTATGTTTTTTCACAATAATTCCTCCAATCTGGGACAGTAGGTTTGTTGTCCCAGTTAAATTCTTGTTCCCTGTCTCACATATTATTTTACTGAGTTGTACTTTCTTAGATCTTTACTAAAATATTTAAGACTTCCGTTTTCTCCATCAAAGACTGCAGCATATAAGGTGTTTCTATAATTTAAATGTAGCTCATACTCAACATTTTCTTTAATATTTCTGACAAGAAATATATCTAGTATTTCAGCATTATTATTTATTTTGGACAAGATTTCATTTTCACTAACTTTAGGGATAGGGATATCTTTGTTAGAAGAATAAAATATGGTAAATCTATTTATTAATCCGTGAGGCTGTATTACTATATTAATTCGCTCAAATTCATCATAAACATTATCATTTTTTATTATATATGAATACCTAATTTCTTCTAAACTATTTTCATTATCATAGTGTACTTCCTTGTTATAATTAAAAGCCCCCATATTAAATTTATCAACTACATCATCAACCATACTGTCTAGCTCTTTTTCTTCATACTTAGGAGTTTTTGAAAATACAGAAAAACTAACAGCAGTTACAGAAATTTCATTTGTATTTTTATCATACTCTACACTATAATCTACCCTATCAAAGGGTTTGGTCTCATCTCTTTTTTCATAAGTGGTAAATATATACTTATCTGAGTTTAACTTATCCCTATTGTCGTATTCTAATGTCTGATCATTTACCAATTTAGAGAACACTATTTCACAGTGAGCTTTGATTTTTTCAAATTCCTTACTATTCTCCTTAAAGCTCCCCCTATACTCTTTTAAGAGTTTGTATTTTGGAGAATCAAGTAAGTTATCCGCTTTTGAACAAAACTCATTATATATGCCAACAATATTTTTGCGTAATTCATTGGATTTCTCATAATCCCAATCTTTATAATATAATACTCCTATTATACTTTTGTAGTCTTCAATTAGATTATTATTATATTCATACAAAGTTTCTAAGTATTCTTTTTCATTAATAGATATTGTTTCATCTCTTAAAATATTTTGTATTATAGAATTCGTACCAGAATACATAAATATAAAATCATGAAAATTACTTGTTCTATCCAAGCTTTCTGAATTAAAGGCAGAGCTCTGAAAATTCCTGAGCCTATCCTTAGAAACATATTCATATTCTTTATTTATATTAAGTTCTTCTAAAACTAATATGCGAGATAAATTACTATTAAGAACTTCCAATGATTCACCAAAGTCCTTAAAATCATAGTACATTCTATTCTTTAGATCTTTATATGAAGTAATATAGTCTTTAATATAAGGAGCTGTAATAAACATAAATGAGTACACCACTAAAACTAACAATATGGAATATACTCTTTTTCTATCTAATTTTTCCATATGTAATCCTTCCTGTATCAAAGTCCGATTATTATAATATCAAATTTCATAAGATTTACTTAAGGTGATTCCTCTTAGCTATAATACACTATTACGTTTTTACTTGCTCTACATGGCATCATAATCACCTCAAGTACAGTATATCCCCTTTAACAAAACGGGACAAACAACCTATCATTTTGTCCCTGTATTAAATATCTTTGGGACAGAGGGATAGGTTATTTGTCACAGGTCACTTAAGAAGTCTAGTAGGAATATTTTCACATTTTTTAATTTCTTAGGTATCTTTAACATGTCCTTTTGTACTATTTTTAGAACTTAGTTTTTACCCTTGTTTTTTATTTCTAGTACTTCCTCTATAGATATTTCGGTTGCTTTAGCTACATCCTTCACTTCCATTCCCATTTTCAATAGATTCTCTACTACCTTCATTGTTTTCTCTTTTACTCCTATTTCTATACCTTTTTCTTCTGCTGTTTTCATTCTAGTAAGCTGATCTCTAATCTCTGCTTCTCTAGTTTCATATGCCATTCTGGCTTTTTCATCTTTACTAATTACTTGTAACAAATCATAAGCTCTCTTTATGTCCTTATTCTTTTCTGCTAACATCTCCATCACTCCCCTTGATTTAGCATCTAAAAATCCCATCCATTGTACTATTGGATCAGATTCGTCTATCTCTATTTCTTCATCAAGCAGCTTAGGTATTTCTAAAAAGTGTATTTCTAGAATATCAGTTAATCTACTTCCTACCTCATCTTCTGTTATATGATACCTTGAATGTATCTTTTTTAGTGGTGTGTAGTTAAAGTCTAGGATATTTATAGTTATACATTTCTTTAATTTATCATATATGTCTCCTATTTTTATTTGACTTGTGTACATCTTAGACCAATAAAACAGTGTTCTCTCTGGCATAAATTCCGTAGGTAAGATTTGTATCTCTATATCAATTTGCTTTCCATCTGCTGTTTTTACTCTCACATCTAGTATTCCTTTTTTGTCTTCTGCAAACTCCCTTAAAAGCTCATTATTTATGATTTCTATTCCTTTAAATTCTTCTTTAGAAAGTCCCATAACTGCACTTAAAAATGCTATAAGCAGTTCCTTGTTCTGTTCATTTCCAAAGATTAACTTAAACACAAAATCAATTTTTGGCGACATTAAAAAGTCATCATTTTTTTGTAAGGTTTCTTCATTGTATTTTGTATTCTTCTTACTTTTACTCATTAGAATTTCACTTCTTTCATTTCAATAAATCACTCTTTACTTTTGATTATATCATACCTTTAAATGAGTTACAGTATCTTTGTATATTGTTTTCATAATATTCAGTTCCTAAATTTTTATTGTGTATTCGTCGAATTTAGTACTAGCCATCTGATTATCCTCAAAGATATTCTGCGGATTAATTCCCCTTAACATCAAATGATATATTCCACTATTACTTTTTCCACATGCTTTGGGTGGCATAACAATCACCTCAAGTACAGTATATCAACTTTAACAAAGTGGTACAATAAACCTGTCCCCCTGTCCCATGTCTGTTTTTGCTGACTTATTATTGCCTAGACTATAATATTTTTGCAGAAATACTGAAAATTTAGTTTTGAATTTTTTAACTACCCAGTATCCGAACTTCCAAAAGATTGCATGTCTATTTTTTTATAGATTGTCGCAGTGAAGTCTGTATGTTGGTAAAAACTTACTCAACCTTCTATCTGTCGATTTAAGCTTTTAAAATAGATAGTATTCGTGGTTTATTGGATATGTAAAAAAACAGATAGGATATATCTGCCTCAGACTTAGAACTTGGTTATAAATTCTTTGTTATAACTATGTGTACATCTAAGTGTATTTTAATCAAGTTTGATAAGTTCTTCAGTAACAATATCTTCTTCATACACTTCATTTGTTTCTATACTAACATAATACCATCCTAAAGTCGTTATCTTTATTTCACTCTCTTCATAGGCTTCAATCACAAAATACTCTTCCCCATTTTTTTCTTCTATACCATAAGACATTAATCCAAATTCATCGTACTTTTGCATTAATATATTACCCACTAACCCTAACGCTTGTTCTTCTAGATCGACTTTATCAGCTGCCTGATTTTCTGTTTCGCTATTACTAGTTGTTTCATTTTGAGCTGTAGCATCTTCTTCGATTTCAGGCTCGCCATTATATTCCTTATGTATTAGAGTCAAGTTATCATTTAAAAACTCATATTGATTGTCAATGGCATTTTGCTTTTCATCTGCCATAAAAGAAACTATTTTTCCACCATCCTCAGTCATTTCTCCAGGTAAACTCTTAAAAAATTCTTTTACATCTAAATCATTATTAATAAACAACAAATACCCTGAGGCCTTTTTAGCTTCATAATACTCTTGAGCTTCTGTCTTTGTAGGAAAATAACGGGCTTCTATTTTTGTAATAAGATAATCTAATTCAACTGGCTGTACACCAATAATATCATAATTCTCACAACCTGTTAAAATAATGCAAATGGCAAGAACAATAACAAACATGCTTTTTCTTTTCATGAAATTCTTTGCCCCCTAAATTTATACTTTTTTAGTTCGTTGCAAAACTCTACAACTTGCATAAATACTGCGTTTTAATATATTGAAATGGCTTAGTTTCCCCCATTTTGGGTATATATACAGTATCAAATTGTGTATAACTCAAAACTAAAAATGAAAGGAGAAACTTATGCCTATTTCAGCTAAACAATTAAATCTTTGTACTTTTTCTAAGAATTTTGATAGGTTTTATCATCAAAATCAAAATAATCTACTTTCTTTATTGGAACAACTCATTGATATCAATGAGTTCATTCCTTTATCTTTCTATCAAAAGTATAATTCTCATTTTGGTGCTAAAAGAAATTTCTCTCTTGAGTCTATGGTTTATGCTTTCATTCTTAAAAACATTTTATCTATACCTACAGTTGACATTTTGATTACTCTATTACATGTGTCCTCTGAAATGCGTAGCTTTTGTGGTTTCTTATCTATTCCCCATAAATCTCAATTTTCTAGGTTTAAATCTAATTTCTTAGATGATTTAATTGATTTATTTAATAATCTAGTTGATGTCACTGAAGAGATTTCTGAGGAAGTTAATCCTTTTTTAGCATCTATTTTGATTACTGATACTACTTGGTTTGAAGCTTATGTTACTGAGAACAATCCTAAATTCTATCAATCACAGCTGCATAAAGCTAAAGCATATGCTAAAAAATTATATAAAGATAATCCTGACTCAACTTTTGATGTTGAAAAATATGCTCAAGGTCAAATGCCTAAAGCTGCTGTTTCTAACCCTGATGCTAAGCTTACTTATCTTAATGGTCATTTTGGTTATTTCCAAAAATGTGTTCTCTTTACTAATGCCCTAGGCGTTGTTAGAGATGTTAATTTCTATGATTCTGATAATAATCTTGATAAGGATTTAAGACCTCAGGATATTAAAGATTCTTATGATGCTAAGTCTTTAATTCCTTCTCTTGAAACTTTTTTCCAACTTCATCCTGATTTTTCTTATAAATATTTTTTAGGCGATTCTGGTTTTGATGCTGATGATAATTATGCTTACTTACATGAAAAAAACATAATGCCTATCATTTGTTTAAACCCTCGTAATTCATCAGATTTAGCTCAACCAGATTTTAATGAGGTTGGTACACCTCTTTGTCCTAATGATTCTTCTTTACCAATGGTTTATGATGGTATCACTCGTGAAAAAGGTCGAGCTGATAGAATAAAGTATATTTGCCCTAAGGTTAAGAAAGCTTGTGTAAATGGTAAAACTACTTATATTCTAGGTTGTCAAAATCCTTGTACCAGTTCTAAATCAGGTAGAATTAAAAATATTACTATTCATAACAATTATAGATTTAATAGCTCTATGCCTCGTGATAGTTTGAAATGGCAGAAACTTTATAGACTTAGAACTATTTGTGAAAGATCTATTTCTCAGCTTAAGAATTTCATACATATTAAATCCTCTAGAGTTAGAAATACACTTTCTTTAAAATCAGACATTTTACTTGCTTGTATTTCTCAACTAGTTGCATTTCTTCTTATTTTTAAAACTAAAAATTTTTCTAATCCACTTGCTATTAAATCTTTAATTTCTTAATTTAGACACTTAGTTTAATGCTGATTTTCTTTAAAGGTTTAACTAACCTTTTTTTGTCATGCCTTTCTTTGTGTATATTTAGGCACTCTGACATATAAAATCCTATTTTTCTTGTGGATAAGTCGCAACTTATATTTTGCAACTACCTAATTTTTATCTATTCTATTTATTCGATATATCCTAAGAGTGTCCTTCAAAAGATTGAATCATTATGTTTACAACTTATTAGAACAAAATGTTATATATTCAACCTGTATAGAACTTAATAAATTTCTAATCATACCTTCTTTGATAGCATAATCTCAACTTAAACTGGAAAACTACTAATGAATATTAAAATAAGGAGGCTAAATTCATTGAATATTTTACGCGAAGAGCTTGTGAGAAAAGGAAGTAATTATGAACTAGTTATACACCTTTTTGCCAGTGATCAAGAGTTCTCGAAAGAACTATCTACTCCAGGCAAAGAAGAAGAAGTAAAATCAGATGTATTGTCTTATGTAAAAAGAAAGTATCCAAATTTACGGGTTAATGCTGTCCGTCTCATGGTAGGGGGTATATTACTTACAACCATTACCATTGGACAAACTGGTGCAGCTTTTGCTGCACCTAAAGACATTGACACCAGCGCTGATTATGCAAAAGCAGCAATCCAACGTCTTGTAGATCAAGAAGTAATTATAGGGGATGAGAATGGATATTTCAATCCAAAGTCCTCAATGGATAGAGATGCTTTTACTACCATGTTAGTTAAAGCCTTGAACTTAAATATTGTTACTCCTGACAATCCCACCTTTAATGATGTTTCCAAAGACAACTGGGCATATCCTTATATCGAAACAGCTGTAGCTAACAATCTCATATCTGGTATGAGTGAGGACACCTTTGCTCCAAAGGTAGATATTACCCGTGAACAAATGGCAGTCATTCTCGTACGTACCTTAGGTCTAAGTACTAATGACATTAAAGGTATGGGAGAACAGCTAACTTTCGTAGATAAAGATAAAATTTCTTCCTATGCCCTAGATGCCGTTGGATTTGCTGTTGCAAATGGTTTGTTCCAGGGTGATGATGCCAATCGCTTCTTAGCTAAAGATACAGCCACAAGAGAACAGGTTGCTGTAGTTATTGATAGGTTTTTGACCGATAAAGATGCTTTACAGGAAACTGCTGATGCTATAAAAACCACCACCTTTACCGCTACTGTAACGACCGACAGCTTGACTTCCATTCAGCTTGAATTCAATAGAGTTGTTACAGCTTTAACTCCAGAAGATATTAACATCGTAAATACCAATGGTGATAGTATATCAGTTACAGCTATTGACCTAGATTCAGATGGAAGATCAGCTGTCCTTACAACAAGCGAGATGACATCTGATGTGCCCTATACTATATCCATAGACAGTGAAACATTAAAGGGTGAGAGTACTATTACCCCTACGGTTACAGTCAGAGATTTAGCTGTTGAATCCATAACTGCCATTAATGCCAAGAATATTCTTATCCAATTTAACAATAAGGTAGAGACAGGTACTGGTACAAATGGGGCTGAGAACATTACAAATTATTCTATAACTCCTGATAACAATATCATTGGGACAGAGCTTAGAGGTGACAAGTCTTCAGTAATAATTACACTAGAAACAGCAATGACAAATGATACTGCTTATACAGTAAAGGTTAATAAAAATGTTAAAGATATTGATGGGAAATCCCTCAGTAAAACTACAGATTATTCATCCTATTTGTTTTTTTCTGATCACACTGCACCTTCCATTAGCAACATTTCTACAACAGAACTAGGAGGAGTTACGATTAGATTTAACGAGAGTCTATCTACAAAGCCTGATGTAGTTATTATTAATGGCCAAACTATTAATCAAGATGATATTGTTTTTATACCAGAAAGTGATTCTGTTACCATAGGCAAAAATGCAATGCCTACTAACATTAAGTTTGGGGAAGATTATCCAGTCTATATTAGTGGTGCTAAGGATCTTGCAGGCAATACAATGGAGCTTTTCCAAGATACACTGGACTATAGTGTTACAACAGAGGCTCCAGCCGTACAATCACTAGCTGTGACTAATGAGAATACTATTGAGTTGATATTTTCTGAAGCTATTAATGGTGCCAATACCAATGGGGAAGATAATTCTGCAGTTCTTGGTCTGTCTATAACAAAGAATAATGTCCCACTAGAAAATATTACAGCTACTACTACAGATGGAGAGATATTTCAAATACATCTACCAACAACTCCAAATGCACTATTTGATTCAGCCAAAAACGAAACTTCAATAGATCTTCAGATTACAGTAGAAAATTATAAAGACTTGGCTAACAATCTAGGAGAGAAATATACAGATAGGATTACCCTCAATAAAGATGTCAAAGGTCCTGCATTTACAAAAGCTGACTATAATTTCACTGATGGGCAATTCATCTTCACTTTTAACGAAGGTCTAGCAGCTGCTACAGATACTGGAACTCTTGCTGCAGGCATTACATTGATTAATAATAATACCGGTGTTAAAACAGATATCACAGATGTAAATATCAAGTCTGTAAGTGCTGGTGATAAAAATGTACTTATTAATAACACTGGTGACAATGGCTTAAACTTATCTCCAGGAGCATATACTTTTAGTTTTGCAAAAGACTTGTTCAAAGACCAAGCTTTAAATGGAGGAAATACTACTCAAGCTTTCAACACAACCGTTTCCGTTCCTACCTCTGCAACAGATAATATAAAACCAGTAGTTGCTAGTACTACATCTACTGTAAAGGATCAGATTACAGTTACATTTAGTGAGGGAGTAAAAGGCGGAGACGTAGATGGTTCTGCTACAGATATTGCAAACTACAGGTTAAATGGAGCAGCTCTCTCAGCAGATACTGTTATCACCCTAAACAGTGGACAAACTGTTGCTACAATATCTATGCCCAAGGGCTCAGTAGATAAATCAGAAACTCGAATCCTAACAGTTCGTGATGTAGAGGATTTAGCTGGCAACAAGCTTGATACTGTAGATAAAACAGTTAGTCTAACAGACAGTACAAGTCCAGTGCTAGAATCCGCAGTGTATGATGCTACTTCAAATGCTGTTGTCCTGAGCTTTAACGAAACCATCACTGGTGGTAATGCCACTACCCCAGTTAGTGGTGACTTTGTTGTAAAGGTAAATGATGTAACTATAACAGATATAGTTGTTACACCAGGTTCTGATGATAATCAAGTAAAGATTACATCTCAAGGGACAAACTTTAATACTGGCAACATCACAGTCAGCACTGCCACTACAACTACAGGTTCTGATTCTTCAGGTAATAATCTTACTCCAGATTTGTCAGTTACCGTATCAAGATAAACTTTAAACTATAGAAAAAAACTTCAGACTACTGAAGTTTTTTCTATATCGGAACAAGGGGACAGGTTGAGACTACTTAAAAAGTCAAAAATAATATAAATCGTCGAAAATGTCATGCTGAGTGAAACGAAGAATCTTAGTATTTGAGTGATGTTCAAGATTCTTCATTTCACTACGTTGCATTCAGAATGACAAAAACAAGGATTTTTTCAGTGGTCTTGGACAGGTTTGCTGTCCCAGTTAAGTTTTCCAAGCAAATTCAGGGTTTCTTGTCTTTTTTCCAATTTGGATTCCAATATCCTGACAGCTCTTCCCCTCTATAGTTTACTATTTTTTATCAAATATCTAAATTAGATGAATCATGCTTGCTATTTTAATACTTTATTTCTTTTCCTTCTTTGTCATATATCTTTATATCTTCAAACAGATCTTCATTTTCAAGCAATTTAAACCAAAATATACTATCATCTTTCTTTTTAATAACTGCATCAATTTTATCATTAGACAATGTTAGTTTAACTATGTCTGTGCTAAATATTTTCCCCATTGCTAAATAATATTTAACTCCATCTGGAGTTTTGATTTCTTTTCCTGCAGCCATATATGGGGGTGACTTTGAGTCTGACTCAAAATCCAAAAAAACAGAAAGTCTATTCCATATCCAAGTATCTTTGTCTTTGCTTACATAGGCTAGTCCCAAGGCATTGTTTTTAGTAATAAATATAAATTTGTTTTCCCCTATGCTCTCCTCATATAGAATATCTTCTGATGATATTCCTTCACTTTGTAATCCCTGTTCGACAACCTTGGAGAGGTTTTCATGTCTAACTATTCCTTTATTTATAGTACATGATGACACCATCACTATTACAAATATCATCATCGTAGTAAAAACAAAACCTTTTAGTTTCAAAGGGTTATACCCCCTTATTCTTATATTTTAAATAAGCAACAAAAACAACTATTAAAAACCCAATAAGTATTAGTAACTCACTAATAAAAGTTTCATAACGTGAGTCAGTAAAAATTCCTACATATACTAGAACAAATGCAATCAATTCATAATAAAAATAACGTTTTTTCATTTTACTCCCACCTAAATTTCATTAATTCTAATATCAAATTCCATAAGATTTACTGAAGGTGATTTCTGTTAGCATCAAATCATATAATACACTATCAACTTTTTACATGCTCTGCATGGCATCATAATCACCTTAAGTATATCATATCAGCTTTAACAATGTGGGACAGTCCACCATCACTATTAAAAATGTTGCTTAAAAGTGATTAAGAGCATATAATAAAAGTATGGAAAGTAGGATAAGCTAGAAGAGTAGGAGGTGTGAAAATGGAATTAGCAAAAGTAATGTCTAAAGGACAAGTGACAATTCCTATTAGCATCAGAAAAAAGCTAAATCTTAAAGAGGGCGACAAGATAGTATTTATTGAAAAAGATGGAAATATGATTATTGCAAATTCAGCAATGTTAGCTCTTCAAAAAATCCAATCTTCTTTTGAAGGTGAGGCCGAAAGATTAGGCTTAGAAACAGAAGATGATGTTGTTGATTTAGTTAAAGAAGTCAGAAGAGAAGCTCAGTCAGCAAAACACGGTAATAAAAAATGAGGATAATGTTAGATACAAATGTACTAATTTCTACTTTCGTGTTTAAAAGTAAGATTATGAATGAAGTCCTTGAAACGATTTTAACTGAACATAAACTTGTTTTATCGTCATTTGTATTAGATGAATTAAAGCGAGTTGTTTCAAAAAAATTCAAAGACAAATTAATCGTACTTGACGAGTTTCTAACCGCATTACCTTATGAATTAGTTTATACTCCTGAAATCATGGATGAAAGTTTATTTAAAATAAGGGATAAGATGGATTACCCAGTTTTATACACAGCCATTATTGAAGACGTGGATATTTTACTTACTGGGGATAAAGACTTTTCAGATATTGAAATAGAAAAACCTGATATATTAACACCTTCACAGTTTGCAGAAGCCTACATCTAAAAAAATAAAGTTTAAAATGGGACTAAAGGGAAAAAGGGAAAGGTTTACTGTCCCGCTAAATTCTATGAATTATACTTTTAGAAATACCTGTTACTCTTTCCATTTGTCTAATGGATATACCTTCCATATCTTTAATTTGCATAAGCATTTCATTACGTTTTTCTTTATCTAAATACTGTAGCTCACTGATATTTGCTACTCCTAGTTTCCTAATATTATCTATTATTTTCTCATCAGAAATTTTTATTCTTTCTTTATAATCTAAACATTCATCATTACTTTTTTCGTTCATATATTTATCAAAAGCCTTTTTTGCTATGCCAGCCTCTTCTGAAAATATATTTAAAGCAAAATCCACATCTGTGTATATTGGAACCCTTATATATTCTCTATAACTACTCCAAGAATATTTCTCCATATCTTTTGTTAGCCCTGCTGCTATTGGGTTCTTATGAATATATCTCAAAACAGTAAGAAAATATTCTTCAGTTTCAACACTTTCACTTTTAAATCTTTCTTGAAATAAATGTCCACACCTACCATACTTTTTATTGTACCAGTGTACATAGCTGCTACTTATTCGTTTCACTGTTTTTGATATGGATTCCTTCTCTTCTTTCATTAATAAATGAATATGATTATTCATAAGACAATATCCATATAGCTGATAATTAGCAAGATTTTTGTAATAGGAGATAGTGTCAATAAGGTTTTGTCTATCCTCATTATCCTCAAAGATATTCTGCCGATTAATTCCCCTTAACATCAAATGGTATATTCCACTCTCGCTTTTTTTTCGTGATTTTCGTGGCATAACAATCACCTCAAATACAGTATATCAACTTTGATAAAGCGGGACAAGTAGCCTGTCCCCTTGTCCCTTAATACTAGAACAACATTTTTTTTAATTACCACCCAAACATTTTGTACAGAATAAAGAGTGAACGTATAACACACCAGTTATACGTTCACTCTTATTCTTATTATCTCTAATCATTATTATTTTTTTGTTGTTTATCTATTATTGAAATAATCTTGTCCATTTTTTTTATTATATTTATGTAAAATATAGATATTAAGCTTGCAATAAGTGATACTGTATATAGTATAGCTAATTCAATTTGAAAACCTCTACTATTAGCTACAAATATACATCCACCTATAAAAGTAGCTATAAATATTCCAATAAATTTCAAAAAATTCATTTCACTTATTCTCCTTAAAAATCATGTGTTTCTACGTCAACGTCTGCTTCTTCTACTCCAAAGCCAAAATTAATTCCTGGACTACCATAAGTTATTGTGATTCCAGTAATTGTTACATATCCGTGACCATATTCACTTCTCATTTGAACTTCATTATGTGAATGTTCAGAACATCTTAATGTAAATGAACCGGTACCACTTTTTACCCAAGAATAACCGGAATCCTTTACCATATCAAAATCAAATCCAACTCCATTTGCTGATGGAGAAATACCATCTCTCATTTCAGCTTTACAATCTACTTCTTCGGTAGTACCATATTTATAATTTAAATACGTTATGTCAGCATCAACTGAGCTTTCAAGACAAATAAAATCACCGTTCCATGAGAATGCTACTGCGTCATACATTAAAAAAACAGGAGCTTTTGTCCATTCCCATTCAAAATCAAACCACATCCATGATTCGTTATCTGCATTTGTACTTATATCTTTTGATAATATTAAATCAACCTCCGCTGCTACGGCTATCATTATTTCTTCTTCAATTTTTTCATCTTCTTTGATTTTTTTTAATATTTTTATTTCTTCTTTTGAATATCCTAAATTTTCCAGGGACAGGGGAGGGACAGGGGAGGGACAGGGGGAAGGGACAGGGGGACAGGTTTGTTGTCCCAGTTAGATTCTATGAATTATACTCTTTGAAATGCCTGTTATTCTCTCGACCTGTCTAATGGTTACACCTTCCATATTTTTAGTTTGTTTAAGTATTTGATTGCGTTTCTCTTTATCTAAATGCTGTAATTCACTGATATTTTTTACTCCTAATTTCCTGATATTATATATTATTCTTTCATCAGAAATTTTTATTCTTTCTTTATAATCTAAACATTCATCATTATTTTTTTCGTTCATATATTTATCAAGAGCCTTTCTTGCCATGTCGGTTTCTTCTGAAAATATATTTAAAGCAAAATCTACATCTGTGTGTATTGGAACACCTATATATTCTCTATAGCTACTCCAAGGGTATTTCTCCATATTTTTTGTTAATCCTGCTACTATTGGGTTCTTGTGAATGTACCTTAAAACAGTAATAAAATATTCTTCAGTTTCAACTACTTCACTTTTAAATCTTTCTTGAAATAAATGCCCACACCTACCATACTTTTTATTGTACCAGTGTACATAACTACTGCTTATTCGTTTCACTGTTTTTGATATGGATTCCTTCTCTTCTTTCATTAATAAATGAATATGATTATTCATAAGACAATATCCATATAGCTGATAGTTAGCAATATTTTTATAATAGGCAATAGTATCAATGAATTTTTGCCTATCCTCATTATCCTCAAAGATATTCTGCCGATTAATTCCCCTTAACATCAAATGATATATTTCACTCTTACTTTTTTCGCGTGCTTTTCGTGGCATAACAATCACCTCAAATACAGTATATCAGCTTTGATGAAGTGGGACAAGTAACCTGTCCCCTTGTCCCGATCCCATGTCCCGATCCCATAACTCCTTCGTTAATACACTACTTCTTTACTATTTTGATCTAAAAGCAAAACTTTGTATCTTAACCTATCTGTAATTTTAAAATTAAATTCTTTATAAATTAAAAATGTATTCTCTAAGTCATATAAATGTGTAGAATCATTAATTTCAACCAGTAATTGTTTTGCATCTGAATTATGTATAACACCTGCATATAATATTTTTAAAACTTGATTGTTTTTGTCACTTATTAAATATTTTTTATCAACAAGCTCTATGCCAAATCTATTATTAGTTCCTGTACCTATACCTTCTACTCTGTAGTAATTTAAAAAAGTTCTTTCAAACTTCGCAAAATGAATACGTGAATTAGTATAAAATATAACTATATAATTTTCTGTATCTTTATATTCTCTTAAAACATTTATTTGCTCATTATATTTTTCAGTTAAAAATGTAGATATATCCTCTTTTTGTATGATATTTCTATTCATTTCATTTATATAAAAACTAGAACATATCATTAATAAAATTATGCTAATTATACAAATTATTATTAAATATACTTTCTTTAATTTCATAGGATCACCCTTATAATAGACTACAACAAGTATAATTTATATTAATAATTTAACCTATACAATTTTAAAAATCAAATTTCATTTCATAAATTCACATATAGTTTTAAAAGGGTATGAATTCATACCCTTTTAAAAAACTTATTTGTTAATTGTCACTGCTATATCAGTTACCCAACGACTTGTAGCAGGTTGAGCTGTTATATACGCTGTATTATATCCCACACTAAATGAATAACTCTCATCTGAATAAGTATGACAGTATGACCAAACTAATTTTGTAGTTTCCCCTTCTAAGCTTGATTTAGTTAACTCTATTTCCCCTTCAAAATCCCACAGATAATAAGATTCATTATAAAGTGGAATAAATTCATTAAAAGACCAGCCTCTACCTTGGTTCGGATTATGAATATTCGCTAAATATCCTATATTTTCAAAAATATCTCCACTTTCATCCTTATAAAACCTAGTTACCGACTCATTGTCATAATCATAATCTCCACCCCAAGCAAAAGCTACACAATCCTCTCCTGTACTTGGTTCATTTGCAGAAGACTCTACAATTGATGGTCCTTCATCATACCCAGCTGAAGCATAAGCTTTATACCCTACTTTACCAGAAACATCTAGTTCATATACTATTAAGAAAAGGTTTAAATTTCTGTATGTATATGAATCTTGATCGACATAATCTCCAACTGAAGCAACTTCAATACTATCTAATAGATTATTTGCTGTAAATAGTTTTGAATTATTACCATTTTCTTCACTTAGTTCTATTTTCTTGTTTTTTGCCTTTTTATATTTTTCGATTTTCTTTACATCCGCTTCTCTATCAGTAAGAATTCTTTCGCTTCCATCTTCTTTTATTTCAACATATATCGACTTTTTTATCACTTTATATATTTTTTCATCCTTCTTTATTTTCTTTATGTCTAGCCCCAATTTAGTAATTGATTCCGCTTCCTTATCAGTTAATTTGTCAAACCTTTTATTAAATTCTACCTCAGTAATCTCTGAATATTCTTTTGCACTTTTCTTTCCTTCATCTGCGAACGAAACAGAAAATGCCAAAATCCATACTAATAGTAAACATAATACACGTCTCATAATATTCCTCCCTTAGTTTTTATGGTAGTGTCAAGTTTCAAACTATCCTCCCTTCATTTAATGACCTTAGCCAGTTGTAGAATCTTACAACTGCCATAAATACTACATCTAACTTTTATGTATACTTGCTATGATACAACTCTTCTCTATATCCACATTTTTTCCTTTTGAATAAGTCCATTTAGCCTGATATAGGGATGATTTAACCATTTTAGAAGTATAAGTAACCTCATCAGAAAAGAGACTTTCACCTCTAAATAAAAGTGAAAGTCCCTTTAAGTTTCTCAAACTTATACCTACTCATATAAGCAGTCTTTTTACTATCGTTAAATTTAATACAAAATGACCTATTTCCAATATTTTTTATTTCAGTAATAAATCTTGTATTTACTATAAAAGATTGGTGTACCCTTAGAAAATTAGCATTTAAACTATTTTCTAACTCAGTCAAGGATTTTCCTATAGAATATTCTTCTTTATGAGTGTGAATTACTATCTCTTTATCTACTTTTTCAAAGAATATAATATCTTTAGTAGGAATCATCAATGAAGTACTCTTATTCTTTACCGTAATCATATCCAGGCTTGCTTGTTTAGACTGTTTTAATTCTTGTAGAATTAGTTCACTTAACACTTCTTCAAATTTTTCAATATCTATTGGCTTTAAAAGATAGTCATATGGATGTACGCAGAAGGAATCAACTGCGTACTCCATATAGGCTGTGATGAAAACAAACTTTACTTTTGGAGATGTCTTGCTGATTATTTTAGCAGCTTCAAGACCATTTAAGTTGGGCATATCTATATCCAATAGTGCTATATCAATTTTTTCATTTCTTGTTATCTTAACAGCTTCTAATCCATCTTCTGCTAAAAAAATATTACTTATTGAAGAAATCTCAGATGTTATTTTTTCTAGCATTTTTCTTACATACTTGTCATCATCACATATAAGTACATTCATTTCTTAGTCTATAAGTTTTTCTTGAGACATTCAGGAGCATCTGGTTCGTATAGTAAAAATAAGCTTAATGGACTAACTCCTACGGCTGCTATCATAGCAATCATACAAGCTGATGTGGATAGTAAAGACTTTTTAATTGTTTTTAACATGTAAATCATCCTCCCTTTTAAATATTTTTTTTGTTAATCTTAATTCAGTAAATCTATAAGCTAAAGGTGTTACAAATAAAAATGCTAGAAAAACACCTAAGATACTTGAAAAAATGTATTTTGAAAAACTAAAATCATTTATTGATAAAATCAAAATCAACCAAATTGTTGATAGGATAATTGCTTTTATCTTCATTTTTATTCTTAAATTTTTGTTTTTTATCATCTTCTTTTTTGTTCCTGCTGGGACCCAAATAATTGTTGATACTATGGCTTGGGTATAGACTAATATTGTCAATACTAGGTTTGTAACTGACTTTAATTCAATCATTTGTCCAAGAAGACCTAGTACAATTATAGCTATAGCACTAGCTAAAAAACATTTGTTATATGTATCATAATGGGTTCCACCAATAATAAGCCGAAATATTATAAAGGATATTAATGATATTAATGTAGGTTCAAAGATTCCTAATAAGTATGAAACCATTAATATACTTAGTATTTTAAAAGATGTCCCTAATAAAATCTGAAGACCATAGGATAGTACTTCTTTTTTATCATTATCATATTCTAATTCATTGGATAAGTAACAAGCAATGCTATGAGATAATTTTTTTATCATACAGAATATCCTCTCCAGGTAAAGAAATTATAAATTTAACTGAATTTTGCTCTGTGTTTTGAAAACTGATATTTCCATTGTAGTTATTTACAATATTTTTAGCTATAAAAAGACCATACCCTCTTCCTACAGAATTTTTAGAAGAAACCCCTGGTTTTAATATATCCTCGAAAATATCTTCTCTTATATGACCAGTATTTTCTATTTCAAAGATATAGTTGTTATTACAATAATCTACTGTAAATTTAATCCATCTATCGCCTTCAGCAATCATCGAGGCTTCCATAGCATTTTCTATCAAGTTAGATATTAGACTAGATAAATCCCAAGAATTCATATCTAATATGGATACTTTGCTTTTACATTTAACATGAAATAATATACCTTTTTCTTCTATTATTTTTTTCTTAGTGTTTATTAATGCAGTTAAAGTAGGGTTCCCCAATCTAATAATCTCACTTGTGAATCTATATTCCTTAGATATACCTTTTATATATTCAGACAATTCGTCATACTCTTTAAGATACAATAAAGAATTTATAGCTTGTATATGTACTAAATAGTCATGTCGATGAGAGCGGATTAGGCTTAATAATTCTTCTGTATTCTTCATACTTTGCTTTACTAATTCAAGTTCAGTTTCTTTTTTTATATACTCGTTAGTTCTTTTGAAAGCAACAAGCATAAAAAATGTTGTTGTAGCTATAACTATATTAAATAAAGGAATAACTTTTTTAAGACTAGTTAAAGAAGATGCTCCCATTATAGTGAAATCCATGATTATTAATAGTACTGATTGCAGTAACATAGTAGTTAATATTATATAGCTGTTTTTATTTTCCAACATAAACACCCCATGCTTATATTTTGCATAATACAAAACGTGATTTTTCGATAATCCCTAGTATTGTTATAGACACTAGAAAAACCGGAATAAAAACTATAAATGCACTCTGTAAATCAGTGCTGAGTCTAGTAACATCTATATTCCATATTAGACTTATTATAGATAAAACTGTTATCTGGATAATACCTTGTATAAAGGTACCAATAAGCACAGGTATTACCGCCTTGTAGTATTTAATTTTTAAAAATATTATAGCTAATGTATACATAGAAATAATCTGTATTATTGTATGGATTCCTAAGTGAATGTTTAATATCTTTACAAGGAACGCAACTATGGATTGAATAAGTGCCATAGCAAGTAATTTTTCATAACTTATTTTAATATCACAAAGGCTAAATCCTAATAAAAAAACAAGAGTTGCCTCAGGAAATGATATTAAGAGTGCATGCAATAATTGATTCATCATAAGTTCATCTCCTCGCGTATATTCTTTTAGATTAATTCATTAAAGCATTATTTAAATACATAATACTACAATATTTTTGAAAAAAATGTAGAAATATGTAGCACTGTTTAAATTTATTTTTCTAAGTACCTCTCTAATCGGCTAACTTTTAAGATTTTCTTTGAACATTTCTACATAAAAGAATACTCTTTTCTGGTTTTAGTTACATCCTAACTTTCACCACAAAAGAGCATTACTTTTTACTCTAGTACCGATTCAATTTCAATCTCTTATATATTCCTATCCTTTCTTTTTTATTAATGAATATGTCCAATAAGTTATACTAATAAATACTACGGTGTTTAGTGCTAAGAAGATAATAGTTGGAATACTGATTTCATATATGCCTTTTGTCATAAGTTATTTGCCCCTATTTATAATTTAGTAACTTTATAAGTAACGCTTGTTAATCCTTTCCCTCTTTCGTATTTATCAGTTTACCTCCCTGCTGTAGAGATGTACAACCTTACTATCCCAGTTCAAGTTAATTATCCTCTTTATTTTTATATTTTAAATAAGCAACAAAAGCAGCTATTAAACAACCAATGAGTATCAGTGATTCACTAATAAAAGTTTCATATCTTGAATCAGTAAAAACTCCTACAATTACTAGTACAAATGCAAGCAATTCATAATATAAATAACGTTTTTTCATCTTACTCCACCTAAAATTTTCATGGTAGTTTTATTAATAAGTTGTTTCTTTCCACCAAAAGAAATCTTTGTATATCAACAGTATAAATGCTTTTAAAAAACTTATCTATGCCCCTTGCCAGCTGATACCACCTGTCCCCTTGTCTCACCCTTGTCCCAAAGATAATAATATTCTTAGCCCCCTAATTTATGAAAAAAAGCTCCCTAATTATAAGGAAACTTTTTTCATAAACAAATCTTTAATGTTCAATATTTAAGTTTAAATTATAATTTATAATTTAAACTTGATTTTTTATAGTATCAATTATTATGAGAGTACATACAACTACTATTGCACTTAATATAGATATAGCACTGACTATTAATCCTGCTTCAGAAGGCCCAGGACCAATTAAATAACCCATATTTACAGATAGAAAAGTTACTACAAAAAAAACTAGAAAACCTTTTAAAAGATAATATATATATTTCATAATTCTAGCTCCTAATTATTTTTGGTTGTGTTTTATAAATAATTTGTTTCTTTCGGCCAAAAGAAATCTTTGTATATCAACAGTATAAATCCTTTATAAAAACATATCTATACCTTTTCCCTATTTAGCCTAATTTAGGTAGTATTTGGCCTTATTTTGTATATAAATAACCGTATTTTACTAAAGGGATAGTTTTATACAATTATAATTTTTGACGAATCAAGAACTACACGAAAATGTTATAATGTTAATATGAGGTGAGTACCTTTATGAAAAGAACTGTTTTTCTTGTGGATATGAATGCTTTTTTTATAGCTTGTGAGATGACTAGAAATGAAGAACTTGTGGGTGTGCCTGCTGCTGTTGCTGGGGATCCTAAAAATCGTACGGGAATTATTTTAACCTCCAATTATGAAGCTAGGAAGTTTGGGGTAAAAACTGCCATGGTTCTTCATGAGGCATTAAAATTATGCCCCCAAATGAAATTAGTTCCACCAGATCATAGATTTTATTCTCAAAAATCAAAAGAGGTTATGGAGCTTTTATCTCACTATAGCCCTGTAATAGAACAAAATAGCATTGATGAAGCTTGGTTGGATATGACTGGTTGTGAAGGTATTTTTGGAGAACCCTTAGAATCAGCAAAAATGATTATGGAAAGCATGCATAAGGAGTTAGGGCTTTGGTGTTCTATAGGTATCTCTGAGAATAAATTCTTAGCCAAAATGGCCTCTGATATTAAAAAACCATTAGGAATCACCCAGCTTTGGAAAGAGGATATACCACAAAAACTATGGTCTTTACCTATAAAAGCTATGCAGGGAATAGGTAAACAAACTGCTAAAAAACTTAAAGAGTTAAATATAAACACTATAGGAGACTTAGCCCTCTTATCTCCACCAACTATCAGTAATTTGTTAGGAAAACGTGGTACAGAATTGCATAGACTTGCTAATGGAATAGATGATTCCCCTGTAGTTCCTCATGCTGAAGATAGTATGAAATCTATTGGACGATCTACAACTTTATCCCAAAATATAACTGATTTTGATACTGCTAGAATTGTTTTAATGGATTTAGCTGAAGAAGTAGGAATGACTGCTCGTAGGTATAATAAAAAGGGACGCACAGTACAGATTACCTTAAAATATTCAAATTTTGATGTTATAACTCGTCAAACTACAGTACCACCTACTAATTTAACCAAAGAAATAATCACTGTAGGAGTAAAACTTCTTAGGGATAACTGGAGCCCTTATCGTCCTGTACGATTAATTGGAATCAGTATTACTGGTTTTAATGAGAATTGTACTATAGATCAAATTTCTATGTTTGACCTACCTACCATAAGTCCAAAATCTAATAAAGATGAACAACTTGAAACTACCATAGATAAAATCCGAGAAAAATATGGTGTATCTACAATAAAACGAGGAGCATTGATGAATAAAGATAAAAAATAAAAGACATAGGATTATTTATTATCCTATGTCTTTTATTCATTTCTATAGCTCTATCTTTTTATCATAAAGAGCTGTTGTAAGGAAAAACATTATTACAGTTATCCCTAATACAAATCCTTGACTCATTAGAAAATCAGTAGTGCTCACAAGTTGAAACTCCTCTCCTATTGGGAAAAGGTTAGTTATTTCACCAATTACATAGTTTATTACTAAAAATATTACAAAGGATATTAATCCTGAGTACCTTCTAAACATTCTCCCTACAAGAGTACTAAAAAATACAATAATTAATGAAAGTGTGAATGTAGTAAATGCTAGAATAAAAACTTGTACTATTACCCTAACTATCTCAGCATCAATCATGCTCAATGCATACTCTAAATCCTGAATATTAAGACCATATTTAAAAATAAAAGTACCTGTAAAAGGTAGTGCCACTAAGGTTAAAAATAGCAATTGAGTTAGTAATGCTAATAGCTTTGAAAGAAAAATCATATTTCCGCTCACAGGTAAGGACATCATTAAATATACTGTGTTTTCCTTCCATTCACTGCTAATACTTGTAAATGCCTTAAAAAATATGCTTAAAGGTATAAATACTAGCAATGCAGAGCTTAATCCCATAGCTGCTTGAGAAGGCCAGGATGTTTGAGCCTTATAGTAAAGGAATAAATTAGCCACTACTAAAAAACCCATTATTAACAAAGTTTCATTTTTACCTAGTGATATATCTTTTTTATATAGTGTTGCAAACATTTTTCCCTTAGAAATCTCCATAACTATAAACCTCCTTCATTAACTCTACAATAGACTTACCTCTTTTTATTCTCAATTCTTCTGTCTCACCTTGTAAAATAATACTTCCTTTTTTAAGAAATACTACATGCTCTATCAAACCTTCTATTTCTTGTATTTCATGGGTAGAAATAATTATAGTCTGTTCCCCTGCTTTATAGTCTTGAATAATTGTTTCAATTATCTGCTCTCTTGTTAAGATATCAATTCCCGATAAAGGTTCATCTAGCAAAATAATATCTGCATTTCTTGAAAAAGTTAGTAATAGCTTTACTTTTGCTCTCATCCCTTTAGATATCTTTTTAATTACCATATTTCCATCTAATTCTAAAAAAGCCATCAACCTTTTACTTCTATCCTCATCCCAATCTGTATAAAAACCCTTCATAAAATTAATAGCATCCTTCACTGTCATCCAAGAGTATATATAATCTATCTCTGGTAAATATGCTATGGTATTTCTAGTTTCTTTAGACGGTTTTAATCCGTTTATCAGCACTTCCCCCTTATCCGGCTTATTTAGAGATGCAATCATTTTAAGGGTAGTAGATTTACCTGACCCATTTGGTCCTAGTAGTCCTATAATTTTTCCTTCAGGGAATGTAATGCTTATATTATCTAATGCTTTTGCTTTTCCAAAGTCTTTAGTTACACCTTTAAAATCAATCATTTTTTTCCTCCTCCTTCATCTTCTTCTGCCACCTTTTTACAGATGCTATTACTCTCTCATCATCAATCCCTAATGACTTCATTTCATTTAAAAAATGTCTCATAGTATTTTCTGCCATTTCTTCTTTTATTTCCTCTAGTATTGCTGGTTTGTCGCATACAAAAGTACCTTGACCCCTTATTGTTTCTACCAAGCTCATACTTTCCATCTCCCTATAAGCTCTTTGTACTGTATTAGGATTAACCTTCATTTTTTGAGCAAACTCTCTTTGAGACAAAACCTTATCCCCCACCTTTAGTTCACCTCTTATTAATTGTTTTTTTATTTGATCGATTATTTGCAAATATATAGGCCTAGAGTTATCAAACTCCATCTTGTTCACCTCGCTTAGTATTATATTGTTAGTGCATTAATGTATTAGTGCACTATTAATTATATACCCATCCTGTGATTTGTCAATAGTTTTTAAATAGAATTTATAAAATATTTTGTTGGTTTACTTTTTTTAACACTTCAAAGGATATCATCTATCTTTTTATTTTTATTGACAAGGATTTAATACTTTAGTATGATAAAGATACATTTTTATCAAAATACTTTAGAGGGTGAGTCTAATGTTGAATTTAATGGAGCAGAATAGTAAATTTTATAACTATTATTTTAACTGGAGCTTTTATTTTAGTGCTGGTTATTTTTGGTTCCAAAAAATAGTTATATCTTTCATAAGTTCTTCTCCTTCAATAGAGCTCTCTGTTATTAACTAGAGCATAAATTTAAGGTTTATATTTGAAGAAGACTCTTATTGAAAGAGTCTTCTTTTTATTTTATATATTTTGACATGTCATTTGATTTTATTTGGAAAGGTGTGTACAGCCAATCCAAAGCTGAATTAAAAAATCTAATATGAGGTGATAATATGAATCTTCCATTAATAATTGTTTTACTCTATATCCTTGCTTTATTTGCAATTAGTGCTTATGCTAGAAAGCTAGCTGCTTCAGGATCTGAAGGCTTTATTCTAGCAGGAAGACAACTAACAACTCCTTTGATTGCAGTTACCATAACTGGATTGGCAATAGGGGGGGCTTCTACCATTGGTGTGGCAGAGCAAGCATATTCTGTTGGTTTGGCTGCTGGGTGGTATAATGTAGCTTGGGGTGCTGGTGCCATAGTCATGGGTCTTGTAGTTGCAAAAAAATATAGAAAGCTTAATATTTCCACAATACCAGAGCTTTTTGAAAGATTCTATGACACTAAAGGACGAGTACTTTGTGTTTTTAGTCAAATGCTAATCTTATTAGTAATTACTTCTTTACAATATATTGCTGGAGGAGCTATTCTAGCATCCTTACTACCTGGAATCTTTACCTTGAAAACAGGAATGATTATGAGTGCAGTAGTATTTGTAGGTATTACTTTTATTGGTGGAATGTGGTCTGCAGGTCTTTCTAATATTTTAAATGTGTCATTAATTTATGTCGGTATAATAATAGCTGCTATTTCTAGTGTTTCACAGCAAGGTGGTTTATCAAATATAGCTTTAAAGCTCCCTCAAGAAGTTCCATATCTTAATTTTGTTGATGGCTTAGGATTTATAGCTATTGCTAGTTGGTTTGCTGTTATGATAACTCAAACTCTATCCTTACAGGCCACAGTTCAGATCGCCTGTGGTGCAAAAGATGAAAAGCAAGCTAAACGTGGATTTATTTGGGGTGGAATACTAATGCTCCCTATAGGCTTCTTAGCTGCTATTCTGGGAATTGCTGCAAAAGCTACTTATCCTGATATAAGTGCAACTATGGCTCTACCTAATATCATTATGTCTCTTAATCCAATTATAGCAGGAATAACCTTAGCTGCATTATGGGCAGCAGATGTATCAACAGCCTGTAACCTTCTATTAGGTACTTCCACTTTGTTTGTCCAAGATATTTATAAACGCTTTATTAAACCAGATATGACTGATAAACAGCTTATGAATATGAATAAAATCACTATAATCTTATTAGGTGGACTAACTTTCATACTGGCATTAACAGTGGTAAGTATATTGAAAACCTTATTAGTTTTCTTAAGTCTTACTACAGCTTTTACAGTGACAATTTTATTTTCAATGTTTTTACCTAAGCTATGCCGAAAAAACTCTGCTTTTATAACTATAATTGCTGGAATAATTGTACTACTATTATGGCAGTTTGTACCTTCAATAAGAATTCTTCCCCATGTTATTTACCTAGAGTGGATAGTATGTTTGGTTACATTCTTAGGGGTTGCAGTAGTTTATCCTGCTGACAATACTATAAGTTTAGATGAAAGTATTAATTTAGACACTATATAAATAATTTAAGAAGGTGAACTTATAATGAAATCATTCCCGTTTAAATATGGAAAAGAAATAGTACATGCAAACCTTTCAGAAGATCAAGTATTTGGTGTAATTAAAAGTAATCTATCCGAGGATTGCAAAACAGAGAAAGACGTTATTTTACATGCTTTAAAAAATCCTATCGAAAGTCCACGACTAGGTAAAATTGTAAAACCCAATGAGAAGATATGTATTGTCATATCTGACGTAACTAGGGCATGGCAAAAAATGGGTGTATATCTTCCCTATATTGTTAAGGAATTAAATGATAGTGGCATACCAGATGAGAATATTGTCTTTCTTTGTGCTACAGGTTCCCATAGAAAACAAACTGAAGAAGAGCATAAGCGGTTATTAGGAGATGAACTAAAGGATAGATTTACAGTTATTGACCACGATTGCTTTGATGATAGCAATTTAGTAGATTTAGGAAGTACTTCTTATGGAACACCTGTCAAAATTAATAAAATTGCAATGGATTGTGACCATATCGTAGTAACAGGGGCTATTGTTTTTCATCTCTTAGCTGGCTGGGGTGGAGGTAAAAAATCCATTCTTCCAGGTATAGCAGGATATGAAACAATAATGAAAAATCATGCTATGTCTCTAAACCCTGAACTTGGAAGTGGCTCTAATCCTGAAATAAGAAGTGGAAAGATTGTAGGCAATCCAATTTATGAAGATATGCTTGAAGCAGCTCATATGTTGAAACCCTCATTTTTATTTAATGTGATAATGGATTCTAAGGGAAACATCTCCCATGCTGTAGCAGGACATTATGAAAAGGCACATGAAAAGGGCTGTGAAATAGTAGATGATGTGGATGGCATATATATTAAAGAAAAAGCAGATATGGTTATAGCATCTGCTGGTGGATATCCAAAGGATATAAACTTTTATCAAACTGTAAAAACCATTATTAATGCTAAAGAAGCTGTTAATGATAATGGAATTATAATTTTACTAAGTGAATGCTCTGAAGGAATGGGTAATCCTGAAATTCAAGAGATAGTTCAAAATTATGACAGCTTATTAGCTCGTGAAGAGTCATTAAGAAAAAACTATACCATAGCAAAATATATTGGATACTATGCCACAGAGGTGGCTGCTAAGACTACAATGATTCTAGTAGCTAAATTACCTCCCAAAGAGTTATCCATGGCTGACATTACTATTGTAGAGACCCTTGATGAGGCCTTGGCTTTAGCTTATAAAATAAAGGGCAAGGATGTTAAAACATACATTATGCCTAATGGAGCTAATACCCTTCCAAAACTTCAAAAACTATAATAGTTGCTTTCTATAAAAACATCTCCTAATTGTAAGTTTCTATCTTACAATAGGAGATGTTTTATGGTTACTGATTAGTTCCCCCATCTATCTTCTCTATATCTTATTCAATGTCTAGTTTTCTCTTTTTATCCTAGCTTTAAGAAAAATTTTAAATCTAGCAATTAATATGATAATATGTTAACATAGTGTTGTTTAGATTACAAAGTTCATGTGCATTATAGTAATTATTATAATAAAGTAGGTGATATAAGATGAAGAAACGAGATCTATTAATAGTACTGATGGTATTAGGTATTGCTCTAATAGGAATAGGAGTTAATAAACTCATGGTCCAAAACAATAGTAGTACTAGCTATGTAGTGATATCTGTTAATTCCGAGGAATACAAAAGAGTAAGTCTTGACGAACCCCAAACTGTAGTTATTGATCAAGGCCATAAACATAACGAAGTCAAAATTACTAACAACGGTGTTGTAATGGCTGCTTCTAACTGTGAAAATCAGGATTGTGTTAAGCAGGGAGAAGCTACACTAGATAATATTGATAATCGTGTTTTAGGTGGTTGGATAGTCTGTTTACCTAATGAAGTCAGTATTGAACTAGTAAAAGGTGAGGCAGAATGAGTATAAGAGATATTACTAGATTTGGATTACTAACAGCAGCTGCATTAGTCCTAGGTTATTTTGAACATCTTATCCCCATAGCTCCAACTTTACCTGGTATTAAGCTTGGTCTTGCTAATACAGTTTTATTATATGCTATATTTATGATGGATACTAAAAGCTCCTTTAGTTTGATGCTAATGAAAGTTGTTCTTAGTGGAGCGTTGTTTGCTGGGGTTAGTGGGGCTATTTATAGCTTTGCCGGTGGCTTACTAAGCCTTATCATGATGCTTATATTTAAGCGTATTCCAGGGGTAACTATTATTGGGGTTAGTATTATAGGAGCTGTATTTCACAATATAGGTCAGATATCAATAGCATCAATAGTAGTTGAAAATAGAGCTGTTTTTTTCTACCTGCCAGCATTATTAATTTCAGCAGTTGTAACAGGAATATTGACAGGTATAAGTGCAAAATATGTATTAAAGAGTCTTCCCAACTAAAACACTGATTTTTATTCTTTTAAATTTAAATGGTGTCAAGAGATAATTATCAAAGCCCGTGAAAAGTCAAATAACATGACAAACTCCTGAAAATGTCATTCTGAGTGAAACGAAGAATCTTAGTATTTGAGCAGATTTCAAGATTCTTCATTTCACTATCGTTACATTCAGAATGACAAAACCAAAGACTTTTTCACTGATCCCATAATTATCTTCTGACACCATTTATTATACTTAGATAATTCCCTCCAATTTTTTTACTGCCTCTGGGCACATAGAATTCAAGTTCTGGTAAGGGTAAGATATACCCATGGCCTCATACTTATGTACCCCAAGAGTTTGATATGGAAGTAGCTGAATGTTTTTTACTTGTTTAAAATACCTAAGCATTTCCTTTAGTCTGGATATATGTTTTTTACTATCTGTGACTCCTGGGACTACTACATGTCGTATCCAAACCTCTGCATTTGATTTATTCAATTCCTTTGCAAATTCCCAAAACACCTCTATATTTCCTCCAGTAAGATCACTAAATCCCTTATTACTTATATGCTTTAGATCTAATATTACTAAATCTGTATATTCTAAAATCTCTTTATATCTACCTATACCATATCCTGAAGTATCTATGGCCGTATGCAAGCCTTTACTCTTACACAACTTTAAAACCTCTATAAGAAACTCAGGTTGTAAGAGAGGTTCTCCTCCTGAACAAGTAATTCCACCTCCAGAACTTTTAAAATATGGAAGATACCTTATCGCCTTTTGAACTAACTCTTGAGGGGAAGTTTCTTCTCCAGACGATAACTTCCAAGTATCTGGATTATGACAATATTTACATCTAAGGTTACAGCCTTGAAAAAATGCTACAAAACGTATTCCAGGTCCATCTGCTAATCCCATGGTTTCTATTGAATGAATTTTTCCAATCATTATATCCACTTCCTCCCCTACATAGTATGATGAAAAGTTCTATTTATCACTTCTAACTGCTGCTCTCTTGTCAATCTGTTAAAGTGTACTGCATACCCTGAAACCCTCAATGTCAAGTTTGGGTATTTTCTGGATTTTCCATAGCATCTAAAAGAGTTTCTCTATCCATAACATTCACATTCAAGTGATGTCCTCCTTGTATGAAATACCCCTCTAGAATGGAAACTAGCCTATTAACCCTACTTTCTTCATATTTTCCCAACACCTGGGGTACCACTGAAAAGGTATTTGAAATCCCATCCTGACAAACATCTTTATAAGGTATTTTTGCTACTGTGTTTAATGCTGCCAGTCCACCGCTACAGTCCCTGCCATGCATTGGATTTGCCCCAGGTGCAAATGCTTCTCCAATCTTTCTTCCATCAGGGGTTGATCCTGTTTTTTTACCATAAACTATATTGGATGTGATTGTAAGCACAGATAATGTATGTTCAGCGTTTCTGTAGGTTTTATGCTTCTTTAACTCCTTTATAAATTTCTTCAAAACTTCAACTGCAATATTATCTACTCTATCATCATCGTTACCATACTTAGGAAAATCTCCTTCTATCTCAAAATCTATAGCTACTCCAGCTTTTCTTATAGGCTTAACCTTTGCATATTTTATAGCACTTAATGAGTCTGCAACTACTGACAAACCAGCTACCCCGAATGCCATTATCCTATCCACATTAGTATCGTGAAGTGCCATTTGACCTGCTTCGTAGGCATATTTGTCATGCATATAATGGATGACATTCATAGTATTTACATACAATTCAGCAACGTAGCTTAATACCTTCTCTAAATTTTTTAATACATCAGCATATTTTAACTCTTCATCCTGAATTGACTTAATACCAGGTACAATTAAAGTGTCTTTTTCTCGTCAACTCCACCATTAATAGCATATAACAATGTCTTTACTAGGTTACAACGTGCTCCAAAAAACTGCATCTGTTTACCTATATCCATAGCAGATACACAACAAGCAATTCCATAGTCATCTCCATAAATTGGTCTCATTATATCATCGTTTTCATATTGAAGGGAATCACTAATAATGGACATTTTAGCACAATACTTTTTAAAATTTTGTGGGAGCTTCTCTGACCACAATATAGTAAGATTTGGTTCAGGAGCTGATCCTAAATTACTAAGGGTATGGATAAACCTATAAGATGTCTTAGTTACTAAATGTTTTCCATTAGTACCTACTCCCCCTATTGCTTCAGTAATCCAATTTGGATCTCCTGCAAACAACTCATTATACTCAGGTGTCCTTAAATGCCTTGCCATTCTAAGCTTAATAGCAAACTGGTCAATAATCTCCTGGGCTTGTTCTTCTGTCAATATTCCTCTATCTATATCCCTTTGTATATATATATCTATAAAAGTACTTACTCTTCCTAAGGACATAGCTGCACCATTATTTTCTTTAATGCCTGCTAAATATCCAAAGTACAAAAATTGTGCAGTTTCCCTAGCATCTTTTGCAGGTATACTTATATCAAAATCATAAGATTTTGCCATTTCTTTAATTTGATTAAGTGCCTTAATTTGTTCTGTTACTTCCTCTCTCTGCCTAATCTGTTCCTCATTCATTTCTCCACATAAATGTTCTAAATCCTCTTTCTTTCTATCTATTAACACATCTATTCCATATAAAGGTATACGTCTATAATCTCCAATGATCCTACCTCTTCCATATGCATCTGGAAGACCAGTTAATAATCCAGCACTTCTAGCTTTCCTCATCGCCTTTGTATATACATCAAAAACACCTTGATTATGGGTCTTTCGATGTTTTTCAAATATTTCTATTAGCCTTTCATTGTATTCATATCCATATGAATCTAAGGCACCCTTCACCATGTTAATTCCACCAAATGGATTTACTATTCTCTTTAAAGGTCTATCCGTTTGCAGCCCAACAATAACCTCTTTATCTTTATCTATATATCCATGTTTAAAATTATTAATCCCCGAGATGTTTTCTGTGTCAATATCTAAGACTCCCTTGTTCTGTTCCTCCAATGCCAATTCAACACAGTAGTTCCAAAGACTTTGAGTCTTGCAAGTTGTCTCTGTCAAAAAACCATCATCCCCTTCATAAGGAGTATAGTTGTTTTGAATAAAATCCCTAACATCAACATTTGTTGTCCAGCTTCCTTCACAAAAACCTATCCATTCATTTTTCATCATAAATTACCCCTCCACGTCTAGTTATAAAACCTAGGAGGTTATCAAAAAAAATAGACCCCCTGGGTTTTGGCCCAGGCGGTCGGCATACTTACAAATCACACTCCATGTGGTTTATTCCACTTCCGCCAGTCATGTGATTATTGTTCAAAAGCAAATTATTTTTATAATATTATTATAACAACATCGCAACGTTTTTTCAATATAAAATAATATAATTCGTTACATTACATATGTTTTTAATATAAAATTATATAACGTTCGTATTTTAATCCAATTATCAAATACTATATAAAGAAACAGTTATTTTAATAGCAATTATTTTTCTCTAAATTCACACCATTGACCTTTACAAAAATTCTTTGCATCATATAATGCTGAATCTGCACAATTCAACAATTCATCATAGGTTAGTATGTCTTTTACATACCATGCTAGGCCTGCAGAAATCATAATTGTTTTCTTACTTCCATCTGGGAAAATAATTATTCTACTTTGAAGCCTCTTATAGAAGTTAGAAACTAAGCTCCGAATCTCTTCTCTACTTTCAAATCCATATACAAATGCATAGAATTCATCTCCCGATCTTCGTCCAACAATACTATGCTCACTAAAAGATGAGAGTAATTCTCCTGTTGTCTTTATGTAAATATCTCCCCATTTGTGTCCATAGGTGTCATTAATCTCCTTTAAATAGTCAAGATCAAACATGACCAATGCTACTACACCTAAATCATTTTGTCCTAGTATAAAATTGACCTTTCTCTCAAACGCTCCCCGATTATACAGCTTTGTTAGCGAATCATAATCACGATCAAATTTTATTTTTTTGATCTCTTGAATTTCTTCTGTAACATCACTTACAACTCCTAAAGTGCTTGTTTCATTTGCAATCATTTTTATTCTAACCCACTTTTCGGGATCATGGCTTATCTTGTAAACATATTCTTCCTCTGATTCTTTTCTGTTTAAAATTTGTTGTAGCATTTGAACAAATAAATCTTTATTTTTGTATAGTCGTTCTGCTTCATACTCATCAAGAGAAAGTATATGTTGCAACTGATCAGTTGCAAAAACCCACTGGGATTCTTTCTTATATTCAAACGCGCCAATTCTCACATTAACTAAATTGATGATTTTTGACATTTTAACTGATGACTCCAAAAGATTTTTATTGGCAGCCTCCATTGCACTTGATAAATCATCTATCTCCGATAATCCTATTTTCTCAAAAGCTGTTTCAGTAGCATGATCAGTCTCTCTGACCTTCTTTGCCAGATTTACAATTGGTTTTGTGAATTTATAGCTAAAAAAGTATCCTCCTATTGCCCCTAATATAATAGATCCTATAAAAGACATAAATATAATTCTTTGTATCTTATAAACAAAGTTTAAGAGATTCTTTTCTCCCATCATACCAACTATATACCATTGTTCTTCCTCAAATGGGGTATTGTAATTATATAGCCCCATTTTTTCAACACAAGCATATATTTTCTCACTACTATTATGGTTCTTTAGCATATATATTTTTTTACTCTTATCTTTAGAAATAAATGCAAGTTTCTCATTCTTTTGAAGCATTCGTTCCTGAAGTGCTCCTGTGGTAATTAATGGACTAATCCCATCTTCTAAGCTTCTTCCAATAGCTATTAAATATCCCAATGAGTCCTGAAGAAGTAAATCAGTAGCAGGTATAAATTCTTTAAAGTAACTCACAGATATTTCTATTCCAATGACCCCATGAACTTCACCTTTTGTATCAAAGAGGGGCATAGTATAAGTAATAATAGGCAAATCATTTGGAGACATTTTAAAAGGTGTACTCCAATACCCTAATGCCCTAGAATCTATGCTTAAATCTGCATTGTAATAGGGCTTATTATAAAAATTTTTGTTGTTTTCATCTAATAATAAACTGTATTTCCATACCCCATCCATAGGTATTTTAAGTCTTTTTGAAATATTCGGATCACCTAAAATCAAATATAAATCGTTATTAACATCATCATTGAGAATCGGGTCATAATCCCTAAAATAGAGTGCTGAATGAGTATCTCTGCTGGATACGTTGTCATCTAAAATTATAAAAGAACCCGTAGCCATAGTTGTTCTCAACATAGAAATAAGAACTTGAGCTGATTTATCAAAAAAGTTTTTATTTCTTTCCTCTATACTTATTTCAGATTCGTCTAGAATAGAAAGTAATCCTGAAATCTTCTCAAGATAGGGATCCATATTAGTCCAACGATTTTTCATTTCTTGCTGGACATATCCTTTCCGATTGTTTACCTTTTCAGAAAATGCCTGGAATGCATTTTGTTGAGCTTGATCTAAAACTCCACCAACCACCAATGTGCTTATAAGCAATACTGATTGTCCAAAGATAAGAATTATCATAAAGACAGTTAGTTTATAGGCAATAGAATTTTTATCCCTACTAATTCGTTTCATGCCAATCCCAACCTTTCTTTATTTCTTATCTTAGAATCATTGCTACTTCATTCATAAACTGTGTATACCACTCATTAAATCCTTCTTCTGAAACTAGCTGTTCTAAAACTTGAGTTCTATCCTTGCCACTTTTTATGCTATCTTCCACAATCTTGAGTTTATTTTCAACTTGTCTGGCTATATTAGTTTCTAAAAACCTTCGCATATCATAACTTCCATCAAATGGTCTGTTTCCATATAATTTATAAGCATTTAACATTTCTACTGTAGTCTTTATAGACTTTGTAATTGATGAATTTATAAGATTATTAGTAGCTTCTCTTGATGATAAAATCTGTTCCTCATTGATTGCTTTTACTTTTACTGGAAAATATCCAGTTGAGACTGCAAATTCTACATTTTGATTAACCTCCGTGAACCATTTCAAAAACAGTGCTGCTGCATATTCGTGAGCAGGATCACTCTTTGTCATGCACATCCCTGCCCCCTGCTGTATCGCATATTTTTCTCCATCTTTAAAATATGGATAGGGTAGTGCTAAAGCTTCAATAGGATATACTTCCGTCTGGCTTAAGGTAATTTCTTTAGGAAAATAACCTGCTCCTGCTGTAGAACCCACGTATGAAATCACTGTACCAACTTTTGCATCATCTGAACTGAATCGTCCAGTTTTTATGTAATACCCTTTAATATAAGGAACATATAAATTCTCCCAAATTTTATGTGCTACCTCCTTATTAAAGTTAAACTTAACCTTTCCATTTTTAAAGGTATACATCTCTTCTTTTAACTGAATAGCTGATATTAACATATAATTTGATGGTGAATCTATTCCTATAAATGCCTTTCCATCATCTATATTTGGTGTTTTTGCATCAGTCCATTCATAATATTTTTTAGCTGTATGAGCAATTCCTTCCCAAGTAGCTAGATCTTTGATTTCTGTACCAGTTTCATCAGCAAAAGTATCCCAATATGTTTTATTCAGAAACAAATTTTCAGTGGACTTTGCAACAGGAATAATTTTGAGCTTATCCCCTTCACCAAACCTTCCTTCTTCCAAAAACTCTTGCCTAAATTCTCCCAACTCTTTTTCTGAGAAATATTGTTCCACATCTACTAAACTTGATACCTTATCAATACGATAAGCATTATCTGGATATGCACCAAAGATATGTGGAAGTGGTCGTGACCCAATACTATTATTAGCTGCATCAAAAACAGCATCAGCTAATTGTTGCACATCTCCTTGACTGAAGGAATCCACTACAATTCCTTTCTCCATTCCTATTGTATCATTAAATTTTGCGACTAAATTATCAAATTTTTCCTTTGTCTGTCCACTATAATAATTCCACACTGTTACAGTAATAGGATGTTTAGAATCTAGTAGATATTCTGAAGCCTTAGCCTTGCTACATCCTGTGCTCAAAAGCATAATCGCTACAACCAATAAATTCAAAAACCTTAAAATCACTTTATGATTAGACATATTTATCTTCCCTCTCTTTATTTAAAATCTTATACCACTTGTTTATATATTACACATATATAGTGAATTTTCAAGTGTTTTCTTTTTATAAATCAAAAGCACCCATCTATTGGGTGCTTTTGATAACTCATCCTTACTTAATCTTTATTGTCATGGTGTAATAATAGTCTTTAAGAGCTTCCTTTGCTGCTTGTTTGTCAATTCTAAACTCTAAATCTTTTTCAAAGTGTTTTGCGGATATCCATAAATGGCATATGGCTATACCCATGTCAATTTGATTCATCTTTTCATATATTATGGCTTTAATAAAGTTTAATTTAATGCAAAAGGCATGAATATTATCACCAGATATCTTAAAAAACCAAGGTTGACTATTAGTTGCAGATGGTGCTAGGCGAGCTGCTTCTATAAGTTGGTCTTTTCCATCTCCTTCTCTAATCTCTTCAATACTCTTTCTCTTAAATTCTGCTACACTTTCCCTATGTAATGCCTCTGCTGGACTTCCAAAGGCTAAAGCTATAACATATTTTAGACCAGCTTCTCCTGTTATTTCTTTCTTGGGTTTTGCCATTCCAACCCAACAACTTCCTAACCCATTATGTGAAAGAAATAAATCCAACTGTTGAAGCATAAAACCTGCATTCCTTAGATAGCCTTCCTTTTCTTCAGAATATAGCAATATATAGTAGGGAGCTTTAATAGGAAGTAAATTCTTCACCACTTCTTGTGTCACAATTTTCATTTTCACCTTAATATCCTGATACATAGGTTTTACTCTATCCATATATGATGAAATGTCTCCAAGAGTCTTTTCATCAATTGGTTCTAAATCATATTTTCTAATAGACTTTCTTTTAAATATCCCCTCATAAAAATTCTTTTCCTCCATTGTTTCCTCTCCTTTATTTTTAAAAATTGAATTTAATAAATGTGTCAAAGTAATGGTTCTTTTGACATTTCTGACATTCTAATTCTTTATATGGGATAGTTTACGCAAGAATAGCTTTTCATACTCTGTCCTTACGATTGTCCCTATGTATGAATTAATAAGTAAACAGTAAGTAGCATATATATTGGCTTAATGTGAGACATTATAGTTAAACGTGTTCATGATAAGGTTCATCCCATGATTTAAATTTACTTTTAGTTGCCACAACTCAATTTTCACTTATTTCATGAACCTGTATCTTACTATATTTGAGTCGAGGGGGAATTTTCTTGTCTTTAAAAATAATTATAGAATTTTTGGATACATACAATTTACCATGGTTTATATTAGCAATACTTACTTGGTTACCCATAGTTTTCACTTGCTCTTCACGCGAGTTCTTTCATGCCCTTCCTGTTGGTATTTGGACTATGATCGTTGGGGGAATTCTAGAAAATTTCTTTATTTACCACAAGTTTTGGGTGCAACGGTTTATTTTAGTTCATCTTGGTGAATTGGACCTATTTGTTACTATTGGACCATTTTTTTCTATTGGTATATTATTAATAAAGTTTCTACCTAAAAACCGCTGGGGAAAATACCTTATTGTACTAATCCTATCTGCACTTGCCACTGGCATAGAATTACTGGCTATTAAATTAGCTTTTCTTGAATACCATCCTCATAACTGGCAGGCATTATATTCCTTAATTATATACACCTTAGGACTCATGAGTGGTCTTGGTTTCTACCATATTTATTCAAGCCACCCGGAATAACGAATATATTAACATAAAATTAAAGATTACCCGTCTTTATATAAAAATTATTTTAAACTATTTATAAAACATAAACATTCTTTGTAGAAATTCTAATTCCTGTATTATATACTAATGTATATATCTTAATTTATACGAGGAGTGTTAATTATGTTTGATATAGGTGCATTTCTATCTTATGCTTTGGTTGTAACTTTTACACCTGGTCCTAATAATATTATGTGCATGGCAAATGCTAGTAAGTTTGGTTATAAAAAAACTTTAAACTTTATTTTAGGGGTATTTACAGGTTTCTTTATAATTCTAATTCTTAGTAGTTATTTTAACCTTCTCCTTTTTAACCTGCTACCTAAAATTGAGATATATGTAGGTATACTAGGAGCTGGGTATATGATATATCTTGCCATAAAAATAATGAAAACTCAAGAAGAGACTGAAACAGAGGATAGCATAGAAGAGAATACTGATGAAGAACATCTCCCTCCATCAGATAAGGTTATAAATAAACCCAGTTCTTTTTTTACTGGTGTGACAATGCAGTTTCTTAACCCAAAAGGTATATTATATGCTATAACTGTAATCTCTGCCTTTATTATGCCTTACTATAATTCAAATATTTCATTAATTCTTTTTTCATTGTTTTTATGCTTTCTAACGTTCACATCAAATTCTTGTTGGGCTTTATTTGGTTCTTTGTTTAATAAATTTATCAGCAAATATAGAAAACAATTTAATATAGCTATGGGAATCCTACTAATTTATAGTGCAATCTCTATCTCCGGTATTACAAATTTATTTTAATAGGAATCAAGGTTTAGTTCACTGATTTTCCTTCTCTATAAGATGCTTCCAATATCGTTTAGGCATATACTGCCTTTGAAGCTTGGGGTTAGTTCGATTTTTAATTGCAATGCTTTTAAAGTACTGCTGCCAAAGTTTTTGATAAAACTCTTCCTCTTTTTCCATAGTAATAGGTTGTAGTAAGTTCATCTCCGTTAATATCCATTCTTTTTGATTATAAATTGTAGCTAAATTTCGTTTTGTATCATGAATAATCCAGTTCTGATCCCCCATCCTCTTTGCAAAATGTGGGGATAATAGCTCCAATATGTGATAGTCTGGGCTTATGGATGCATAGTATAGATCATTCCTTACCTTTTGGAATCGAAGTAAGCCTAACATTCGATGTTTTTCCTTTAAAACTTTTTGCACTGCCTTATGCAAATCCAATACATGATCATCTGAAAGATGTCCATCTATTCCTCTACCTATCTTAAATCCTAATTGAATGTATTTATAAATTAACCGTCCAGCATTTTCATCCTCTGATAAAAAAGTATAAAACACATTTTTCAAAGCTTTTTGTGATATTTTCATTCGAATAGCATTATAGACTTTCTCAGCTTTGGTTTGGTCTTGCTGAATATATACCTTCTTCACTAATAAGTTTTCCTGCTTATTTTCTTGATACAGTATTTCATTTGGCTTTTCCCGACTGTAATAAGCTTCATAAATACAGGTCAAAAGGCCATCAAAGCTTCCATCATAAATATAGTGAATCATAACCATGAACTCACAGTCATATTTAATTTCTCTTTTGAAGCTGTTAACTGAGGGTATATTGAAAACAGTGAAAGTTGCTCTCCTCCAAGGATATCCTTTTTTACTTGGTCTCCTGCTGTTAGCTGATATCGTATTTTATCTTCATTAACTCTACTCTCTCCATAATACTTTCCCTGACAAGTTAAAAAATGGCGAGCCCTTTTCAATACAACTCCCATCTTTTTTAAATTATCATAACTCAATGAAGCAAACCTTCTTGCAGCTACAATTCGCATTGCTGAACGGACGCCAACTCCAGGTATCCTAAGAAGCATATTATAGTCAGCTTTGTTTACTTCAATAGGAAAAAGATAAAAATTCCTGAGAGCCCAATCACATTTTGGATCTAGTGCTATGTCAAAATTTGGCTTGGTTTCATCTAAAAGTTCTTTGGCTTCAAACCCATAAAATCGCAGGAGCCAATCAGCTTGATATAGTCTATGCTCTCTTAGTAGAGGGGGTCCAGAAATAGCAGGAAGATTTGGATGTTCACCTATTGGTATATAAGCCGAGTAATATACTCGCTTTAATTGATATCGCTTATAAAGCCCTTCTGATAACCTCAGAATATTTAAATCATAATCTGGAGTAGCACCAATAATCATCTGGGTAGTCTGTCCTGCAGGAACAAACTTAGGGGTACTTGTATACTTCTTTTTTTCATCTGTTTTTTCCAAAAGCTTTGAAGTAATCATAGCCATAGGTTTTATTATATCTTCTTTCTTTTTTTGAGGTGCTAGTAGCTTTAATCCAGTTGATGATGGAAGCTCGATATTTACACTCATTCTATCTACATACATACCTGCCAACTGAATAAGTCTTTCATCAGCTCCTGGAATAGCCTTTAGATGAATATATCCATTGAAATTTTCTTCCTCCCTAAGCTTTTTTACAACCTGGGTCAATAAATCCATAGTATAGTTAGGACTCTTATAGACAGCTGCACTCAAAAAAAGACCCTCTATATAGTTTCTACGATAAAAATTCATAGTTAAATCCACAATCTCCTGTGGTGTAAAGGTCGCCCTAGGTATATCATTTGAACAACGATTGATGCAGTAAAGACAATCATAGACACAATAGTTTGTCATGAGGATTTTTAGTAAAGAAATACATCGCCCATCATCTGACCAACTATGGCAAATACCACTTATATGCGCATCTCCAATTCCGCCTCTTTTATTTTTTCGATTACTTCCACTAGATGAACATGAAACATCATACTTTGCCGCGTCAGATAACACCTTAAGCTTATCTATCAATTCCATAAAATCACCTCGAACATACGTTTATATAATTATTTTACCACACTATAAGGCATTTTAAAACATATGTTCAAAATATATTTGTACCCTTAGATAATTAGTCAAGTAAGTTTCATAGACGAATCTTTATTAACCTCTATTATACATTGATAATTGCCTTCTTTAGCACCTGCTCTATTATATTAAATCTAGTGTTTATTCCATTTGCTTGACCTACTGCAGATATATAGATAAAATTATTATATTATTCAAATTAAATTAAGTAAAAGGATGATTTTAGATGAAGTCAAATTTAGTTCAATATTATGAGAAAATCAAGGATAGTTTGATAGAAGAATGTACTCAATGTGGTTTATGCATATCTAAATGTCCAATAATAGAAAATACTGATATAACTAATCAAAATCCAAAGGATATTCAAGGAGATATTATAAAGTTTTTAAAAACAGGAGAAATGACATCAGAAATATATACTAAAGCATATTCATGTATGGAATGTTTCTGTTGTATAGATAAGTTTTGTCCAAAGGGTTTTAGTCCATTAATTATAAATGAGATTATAAAATGGAAAAACGAGTGTAATAATAACGAAAATCAAAGAGAAGAGATTAGTGATGAGTACATGACTCAAAGAGTTTTGTCTAGTCTTCAAGTGTCTAAAACAGACTATAAAAAAATTTTTTCTGAAAGTAAAAAACAAAATGCCAAATATGTTTTCTTCCCAGGGTGTAATGTATATAAACAGCCTGAAAAAATCTTAAACTCATTTGATATTTTAGATAGAATTACAGATGATTATGCTTTTATTCCCGGTCTAGATTATTGTTGTGGTGACCTTCATAACTTTTCAGGAAATTTAGAAAAGTCAGCTGAAGTTTCAACTAAACTTATTAATAGCATTTCTTCATATTTTCCTCAAAAAGTTATCTTATGGTGCCCTACTTGTAGTTGTCGCTTTATTAATACTATTAATACCATAGAAAAATTGCCTTTTGAAGTAATCACCTTTTCACAATTTATTGCCGAAAATATAGATAAATTAAAATTTGCTAAAAAAATAAATAAAACAGTTACACTTCATGAACCTTGCAAAACCTCTTATACAAAAATTGACTTGAATAGTATAAGAAAAATCCTGTATAATATTCCAAATATAAAATTAGTTGAGATGAAACATCATAAAGAAAATACAATGTGTTGTGGCAGTGGTGCTTTAGCATGGTTTCCAGAAAGTTTCAATAAGATAAAAGAAACCCGTTTAAAAGAAGCACAAGCAACTCGTGCAGATACCTTAGTTGATGTATGCCACTTTTGTCATGAAACATTTGTAACAGAAGAATTAAAATATGGATTTAACGTAGATAACTATATAAATCTAGTTGCACAAGCCCTTGGAATAAATAGAGAAGATAAATTTAAGAAATATAAGCAATGGAAAAATATTGACATGATACTAGAAGATGCTACTGAATTTATTAAAATTTCACCATATACTCAAAAACAAATAATGGAGGTATTGATAAAAGAATTTTCTTGATATCCTAATAACTTAATAAAAATTATAAGGACAAGTGCCTGTGCCTCTGTCCTTTATGATCTTTTATTTTCTTTTATATCCAAACTATATCTGCTTCTTTTCTTGGTACTGTTCTTAAATATTTCACCTTAGGATAACCTATGACCATGCATGTTACAATTTCTTTACCATCTTTAATGTCAAGAAAGTCCATCATCTTTTTATTCCCCTGTGCCGCTCTTACAAAGAATCCGCTGAAGAATGTTCCAAGACCTAAAGCATTAGTCATAAGTTCCATGTTTGAAGAAGCCAATGCACCGTTGACCTGTGAATTAGCTGTAACAATTATTACTGCTGGAGCATTAAAGAATAGCTTGTCATTTTGTTTAGGATCTTCCTTATAGTTTTCATACATTCTTATCCACATCTTTGCATATCTCTTATATATCATAGTTTCTGGTGTTAAGCTATTTAGTATATCCTCACCAATTTTTTTTAAACTTTCTAAAGTTAAGTCCTTTAGTTCCTGTAGCCCTTCTCTTACTACTATATAAGAAACATCCTGCATATTGCTGCCAGTTTGAGTAAATCTACCACCTTCTATAATTTTAGCTAATTTCTCTTCTTCTACTTCTTTATTTTCAAATTGTCTAACAGTTCTTCTAAACTTTATAAAGTTTAATAAATGGTTAGCATCTACTGCAAATTCTTCTTCATTATAATCATTCACATCTTCCATATTGTATACATCAGTCCATACTGCATCTTGAGGACATATAGCAATACAATGGCCACACTTAATACAGGTTACATTCTTGATCTTGGCCCTACCATCAACTATTGCTATGTCGTTTGGAAAACAGTCTTTAACACATTGTCCACATCCCACACATTTTTCAACATCTATTTTCATCATGTCATCTCTACTCCTAATTTTTTTATTTGAAATTAAAGTTTATTAACTCCATGTTTGCATTATTTGGTTCTTTATTTAATAAGTTTTTATCAAAATATGAAAGGTAATTTAATTAGTTATGGACCTACTTATAATTTATAGTGTACTTTTCATATCTGGCATTACACACTTGTTTAATATGTAAAATGTTACTTATTTTATTTTTTTACTAAGGCTAATGATAACATAGGATAATATGAATATTATCGATGCCATTATAAATGGCATTCTAGAATAATTATCTAATAATGCACCAGCAAATACAGATCCACCTACCATACCTACAGAGTTTGCTGAATTTTGAAGTCCCATAATCTTCCCATGCTCATCCTTACTTTCATTTGATATCATTGTTTGCAATAATGGTTTAAGCATTGAAAATGCGAAAATAAATATTATAAGAATTATGATGGCAATAGACGAGAATATATTGTCCATCATTGCAAGAATAATAAGTGTAATGCCTGCAGTTAATAAGACATATCTCAATGATTTATTTTCACCATACTTTTTTGAAACTTTGGGAGTTAGTAATATATTAGCTATCATGCCAATAATACCTGTAGCAGCCATATAATACCCTATTTGTAGTGGTGTTAGGCTTAAATATTTCTTAAGAAAGTAGTTTATGCCTGTAGTGTATGTGGTGAGAGAAAATGATGTTAATAAAACCAACATAAGCATAGTCCCTAAGACAGTAGTCATGTATTTATTAAAGCTATCTTTTACTTCTTTAATAGAATGAACAGATGAAATATTTTTGTCATTATTAGATTTCACATGACTTTCTGGTAGGAAAAAGTAAACTATAGTAGCATGAATAATAAGCCCTATGGATTGAAAAATAAAAGAATAGTGGTAATTCTCTGCACCAATGTAACCACCAAGTAAATATCCAAGGGAAACTCCAAAACCTGTAATAGCAGTATAATATGAAATAGCCTTACTTCTATCTTTAATTCCTGTTTCATCAACAATATATGCTATAGCTACAGTAAATACCGCAGAGGAAAATGTACCAGCTATAACCCTGAAGATGAGAATCATCACTGGATTCGTAGCAAATCCAAATCCAATCTGAGCTAATCCATACCCAACGGAAGGCACTGACAAAAATAACCTTCTTGTTTTGAATTTGTCAGACCATCCTCCCCATATTGGTGACATGGTAAAGCTAGCAATTGACATTGCTCCAAACATTATACCATACATTAATGATGACATATTCATACTAACTACTAGCTCAGGTGTCACAGGATGGGCCATGTTTGCTAATAAATTCATGAAAAACATTGTAATGATAAGATAATATACATTTTTGTTCAAAATTATGCACCTCCAGGGACAATGGGACAGTTTCCCCTTAATTATCTTAAATCCTCTATATATTTACTCTAGTAGTATTAACTTCATCAATTGATGAGGGAATGTCATTGTAGAGAATCATAGTCTATAATCAGCTCATTTTAGAACTTCTTTAGACAAGCCTAGGGAGGCTCCTGTTAACCTTATATCTTATTTACATGTACTACCCTGGCTACTTAAATAGTATACAAAAAAGAGCAAGGATCAATACCCAGCTCGCCTATAGCTTCTTAACAAATTGAGATTTTAGTTTCATGTCTCCAAAACCATCTATCTTACATTCAATATCATGGTCTCCATCCACCAAACGAATATTTTTTACTTTTGTACCAATTTTTATCACCGATGAACTTCCCTTTACTTTTAGATCTTTTATTACTGATACTGCATCCCCATCATTCAACTCATTTCCGTTTGCATCTTTTATTGTCTTTTTTTCTTCATCATTAAATGTATCTAATTCTGACCATTCATGACTGCATTCAGGGCAAATGTAAAGACTTCCATCCTCGTAAGTATATTCACAATTACATTTTGGGCACTTAGGTATATCAAGCATTATTTATTTTCCTCCATTCATTTGTTCCATCTATGATATTAGAACTTCTTTTCAATCCTCTATAATGTCATAACTCTAAAAAATTAACAAACCTATTACTTATCCCATACCGAAAGCTCCCACAAATATAGTGAAGCAACGGAACCATAAGGAGAATAGCGTTTTCTATATAACTTGAATTTCTCCTTAGACAGTTCTTTAAGTCCATAAAGGTTCATCATCCCCCTACAAATAGCTAAATCTTTATAGGTTACTATATCTGGCCTAGAAAGAGAAAAAATCATTAACATTTCAACAGTCCAAACACCCACACCTTTTAAAGAAGTAAGGGTTTTTACTATCTCATCATCTGATAAAGTATAAAGAGATGCAAAATCCACCTTGCCAGATAGTGCAGCATCCCCAATACCTTTGATATAACCAGCTTTTCTTAAAGACATCCCACAGCCTTGGATTTCGGACACTTCCACCTGTGATATACGTTCTGGAGTTACGCTGCCCATTAGATCAAGAAATCTATTCCAAACTGTTTCAGCAGCCTTATTTGAAATCTGTTGACTTACTATACTTGAAATAAGAGCTACAAATGCATCTGGTATAATTTCTCTCTGTATCATCCCTATACTATCAATAGCTGCTCCAAGCTTTTTATCCCTTTTACTTAAATAATCTATTTCCTTTTGACCATATTCAAAGTACGTCTTACTTTGCGCCACTTTCATATTAAGAACCTCTTTCCTTATTTATGGCAATCGGGTGGCAATCGGGGACGGTCCTTGCTTGTCTAGGCAATCTGCCCCCCCTCTATACCCCTAGTTTATTTCATCCCAATAATCCTGTCAATCTAGCAAGCAAATACCGTCCCCACCTGCACTCACTTTCTGTTTCTAAAATATTCATATAAATACCTCCATAAAAAATAGTCTACACCTTCTTATGGTATAAACTATAACAGTAGAATCTTTCATAAATCTTTCTCAAATATAACAGTTTTGAAATATTTTCTTTATTTAGGCAAAAATATAGAAAAAGTTGAGCCATTCTCTATTATAGAGTTAACTTTAATATAACCACCCTTTTTGGTAACTATCTCTCTCGCAAGAAATAATCCAATTCATATCCCCCCGGTAAACATTTATATCCTAAATAAAAAATCAAAATTTCTTTTATGTAAATGATTTAACTTTATGTATATTTAAAACACTTCATTCTAGGGAAAATCGCCATTATTTACAAAGGGATAGGTTTTATTGTTTAAATATCTATTAGTTGTCACAAGTAGTCAAAATGTTTAAATACATCACTTTTTAATTGTGTCTTTCAAAGCAAATTTTTATACAAATACTTCGTCAATGTACTTAAACGACTGTGGTGCAGTAAAATTATTGAATTTGTTTCTAGGGTCAATTGGAGTATCGTAGTTTTTGTATTCAGATATTTCCAAAGCATAACCAAATTGACGATTTTTAAAATACTCCATAAAAAATTGTTTAGTAATACCTGAACATTCCTTTGTAATATCCCATAATTTTTCAGGGGGTTCTTTAATTATTTTCTCAATTTTAAATTCTCCAACTATTTTTCCCTCTGGCATGGTGGAATATATAACAACTGTATCTACATCCTTTTTGAATATCTGCTTCCTGTATTCAAACTTTTTGTTCCCAGAAATTATTTTATGTACAAATTCTGGCTTAATCGACAATAATACTTTCATTTACCCCACCCAATTCTACTATTTTATTAAAAGAATCATTACTTAGTTCTAAAATCCCCCAATACTCGTCTCTATTTAAACCACATTCATCAGCTAACCTTTGACGAATGAGTCTTTTAGTTAGTGCTGTGTTATATAACATTTTTATTACATAACACCCTCCTTTATTATACCACATATTTAAATTGCCTTTATCAAAAACGCTATATTTAGATGTATACTCATAAAATTCATTAAAATCTTTAAATACAGATTGGTGCCTTACCGACTCAACTGTACATATTGATGTTGCAACTGAACTATACTCTGCACTTTTCCCATAATCTTTTGTACGATATATCACAAGTAAGTCTCCTTTATTTAATTTTGATATACCCTCCATTCTTGCAACATAAGCTTTATGAATACTATTTGTATGTGATACATCTTCTAATAAACTTACCGATTCAGTCTTCAAAATTGAGTCTGGAAATAATTGTGTATGATACTGAGGATATACAGCTAAAAGATACTTACTTGTATTTCTCCTAATTAAAGGGAAATCTTTGTATAAGTCACAGATTGTTTTTTTCATATCTTTAACAAGAACTAACTCTATCCCATTTTGAGATGTTTTGTTACCATAGCACTTAAAACCATATTCTTTTAATAACTTTATCAATAATTCATGCTTTTCGAAAACTGTTACATAACATATAGATGCTATATTTATTACTGCATAATCTAGCAACTTCTTAATGAACCTTTCTCCTAGTTTTGTTCCATGTGCATTAATTTTAAAAGTGCCTACCTTTAGAATTCTATCTGCAGTAATAACTGGCTCTACATCTATTACTTCTTCAAACTCCATTTTCAAATATAGAAAACCTTGTAGATATCCTTTGTCGTATAAAACGTATGCTTTCCTATCTTTTTTCTTAATAACCCAAGATTCAAATTCCTTATAGTCTTCTTTTAGATAATCAAAAAACTTATCAGATAGGTTTATTTCGGAAAACTGTTTTAACTCCATTCCTCCATTCACTTTAATACGACCTCCTCTTTTTATATTTTTATTTCGCATTCCTCTATATTTTATAGTATGTATTTCAACATTAATCTTCTAATTCCTACATAAATTGTCATTTATTTATATTTTTGTTCTAAACTTACCAATATAATTATATTTCATCCTAAAACAAAAACCCCTTCTGAATTTTCCTCAGAAGGAGTGGTTCGAAATATTGCTTTAGTTTGTTATATGGTATTTAAACCGTATCATAACCTATATAGGACTATGCAAAGTCATATACTTATTTTCTTTGTTTCACATTTCCCAGATATTCTCCGTAACTGCTCCATCTGTACGCCCCCGGTTGTTTCACCATATTTGCCTTTACAGGGTTGTTATGGATATATTTGCTCACCTCTAGTAAGTGTGTATCGTCTTTGATCAACTCACTTCTAAATCGATTTTGAAAGAAATGTCCACATCTATTATATTTTCGATTAAAATATAATCCTGTGTTTGACACTTTAACAAGATAAAAATCCTGTAAAGTCTTGGTGTTAAAAGCTTTACAGGATTTTAAATTTATGTCAAAAGTACGTACTTTTTTTATTTTTTAGTATCTCTTAAAATTTTTTTCATTATTTTTTTAGCAACAATCTGGTAGTCAGTCCTAAAACCAAAAGTTTCATGAAGAGCATCGGTAAAATCTGTTCTTGTGTAGGTTGGAACATATCCCTCGCCTTTAACTTCAAAAAAATCCATTGATCTTAGCCCACTAATAATCTCATGGCATGTGTCAATATAAGGCAAGTGGGGACGGTCCTTGCTTGCCAGGTTACCGACTCAATATTCTACTTACCCTTGATTCACTAATGCCTCCTAAAATCTGACCTATTTCTTTTAATGTTAAATTGGAATTTTTGCGCAATTGCTTTATCATTTCATTACGAATTTTCGTGTTTAAGATGCATTCTTCAATTGAAAGATTTCTATCTCCTAGACTAGATGCCAAAAATTGTTTTGCATCAATAAGGGAACCTATGTACAGGGTGTTTTCTTCTACATCCTCATAATCGTCTTTAATATCTATAGCCTCTACTGTGTTCTCTATCTTGTTCACATAGGTTTGATATTCCTTGATTGCCTTACTTCTTATGTTAGAAAAAATATCTAATACCTTACCTACATCAATAAACTCTAGTATCACATTTCCCAGATATCCTCCATAACTGCTCCATCTGTACTCCTCCGGTTGTTTCACCATATTAGCCTTTACAGGATTGTTATGGATGTATTTGCTCACCTCTAGTAAGTGTGTATCATCTGTGATCAATTCACTTCTAAATCGATTCTGAAAGAAATGTCCACATCTATTATATTTTCGATTAAAATATAATACATAGCTTACATTGATGCTTTTCATAAGTTTGGATATATCATTCCCATTATCATTGATAATCAGATGAACATGGTTGTCCATAAGACAATAAGCATAGACTATGAAGTTATATTTTATCTGCATTCTTGTTAGAGTTTCTAAAAATCGGTTTTTGTCTTGATCAGATAAAAAGATTTTTTTTCTATCGTTCCCTCGTTGTATGATATGATAGGTCGAAAATTCTCCTTTTTCTCTTGCTTGTCTAGGCAATCTTCCCACCTCCATACCCCTAGTTTATTTCATCCTTATAAGCCTGTCAATCTAGCAAGCAAGGACCGTCCCCACTTGCACATGAATTCATTCCCATAGCCATACATCCATATATAATCTCTTGGAAGTCTTATCCTAGTAATATCAATACTTCACGAAAAAACCGCACTTATTTATGATACGGTTCACCCTTAATTATTCTAAATGCTCTATATATTTGTTCTAGTAATATTAACTTCATCAATTGATGGGGGAATGTCATTGGAGAGAAGCATAGTTTATAATCAGCTCTTTTTAATACTTGTTCAGACAAGCCTAGGGAGCCTCCTATAATAAAAGTAATGTTACTATTACCTATTACGCCAAGATTCTCAAACTTATCAGCTAGTTCTTCTGATGAGAGCATTTTTCCTTTTAAATCTAGGCCTATAACATAGGTTCCTTCTTTTATATGCTTTAAAATATTTTCCCCTTCTTTTTTTCTAACCATATCTTCTTCTGCTTCACTAAGATTCTCTGGCGCCTTTTCATCAGGTACTTCTACTATATTAAGCTTTACATATCTTGAAAGCCTTTTGATATACTCATCTATGCCTTGTTTTAAGTATTTCTCTTTAAGTTTACCTACACTAACTATTGAGATATTCATTGTTCACCTCTTAGTATTTATTTAAACATGCTTATTGTCTATAATAAAATATAGTTTAATTTTACTAGGATATTTCTTGGTTATTATACCATACTTCCTTTATAAAAATTAAGCTTGTGGATAACATTATATTTGGTTTTGAATCATCCACATATTCATAAATACTTTGTATTATATTGTTAAAGGCCATGCATCAATTCTAATGCACAGCCTTTACATTTAGATTCTTTTTCTATACTACTATTTCTCTACTTTAACTTTATATTCTTCCATCCACTCATTTATTTGAATCAAATATGCAATCAACTGAGGTCCTGTCATTAACTGTCCATACCATGGCTTCTTAAAAGATTTTCCTCCTGTTTCAACGATTTTAGATACTTTTTCACTATCTACTAGTTGATAGATAGGAGCATTTTTATTGGACATTATTTCTCTCATCCAACTTTGTACTGCTTTTGTATAATCTATATGATGAGTTTTAGGATAGGGACTTTTTTTCCTTTCAATTATTTCTTCAGGAAGAATTCCTCTCAATGCTTCTCTAAGCAATCCCTTTTCTCTACCTTTATAGAATTTATACCTGTTAGGAATATTAAAGGCATACTCCACAAGCCTATAATCAGCAAATGGTACTCTAACTTCTAAACTGTTTCCCATACTCATTCGATCTTTTCTATTAAGCAAGGTTATCATAAACCATTTAATATTTAGATAAAAAAGTTCCCTCATTCTTGAATCCTCTGGTGACTCGCCAGCAAGCTTTGGTACTTGTTTAACTGTATCCAGATATTTTTCAGTTACGTACTCTTCTACAGGATATTGTTGGAATTCTTTGTTTAAAATACTTTTTCGTTCATTTATAGATTTTGACCATGGAAATGTATTGGAATTAATATCTTCTGGTCGTGTGAACCATGGATATCCTCCAAAAATTTCATCAGCACATTCCCCTGAAAGGGCTACTGTTGCTTTTTTTCTTACTTCTTTACAGAACAGATATAAAGAAGAATCAATATCTGCCATCCCTGGCAAATCATTAATCTTTACAGCATCCTTTAGTGCAGTAACTAACTGTATATTGTCAAGAGTAACAGTGTTATGATTACTCCCAATATATTCTGCCATCTTTTCAGCCCAAACTTGATCTGAATTTGGTTGATATTCATTTGCCTTAAAATACATATCATTATCCTTGTAATCTATAGAAAATGTTTCTAGCTTACCTCTTCCCTCTCTTTTAAAGAGATCTGATGTTATAACTGAAATAGCACTTGAATCTAGCCCTCCAGATAAAAAAGTACATACTCCTACATCTGATACTAACTGTCTTTCAACAGCATCTACCAATAACTGTCTTGTACTGTCTATAGTGGTACTTAAGTCCTCTTCATGAGGCTTAGCTTCTAGCTTCCAGTATTCTTTTAGTGTGAGTGTTTTATCTCTATATACCAAGTAATGGGCAGGAGGAATTTCATTTATTTCTTTGAAAACTCCATTTCCTAAAGATCTCGCAGGTCCTAAACCAAATATCTCCATAATCCCTTCTTGGTTTATACTTGGCTCAATCATTGGATGAGCTAGTAATGTTTTAATTTGTGATCCAAATATAAGATTATTTTCTCTAATGCTATAGAATAGTGGCTTCACTCCCAATGGATCTCTTGCCAAAAACATAGTTTTTTCTCTTTCATCCCATACACCAAATGCAAAGATACCATTAATATGCTTCAAACAATCTGCTCCCCACTCCATATAAGAAACTAAAAGAACCTCCGTGTCTGAATAGGATTGGAACTTATGTCCTTTTGCTTTTAGTTTTTCTCTTACTTCCTGAGTATTATACAGTTCGCCATTGTATACTATAACGTACTTATGATCCCCTATTTTCCGTGTCATTGGCTGTGATCCACCCTTAGGGTCTACGATTACTAATCTCCTGTGACCTAGTAGTACATTATCTGAGCTATAAAATCCAGAATCATCAGGTCCTCTTTGACTCAGTGTTTCTACCATATTTTCTATGACTTTGTAATTTTCCTTCATTTTTCTTTGTGTATTTACCCATCCTGCAATACCACACATAAATTTTCCTCCCTTGAATGATTTTCCCGTACTCTAGATTCAACTTGCTAAATCGCAATATTCACTAGAGTTTCCATACCCGCCTTGAAATAAATTTGATCCTATTTTACCAATCTATGTTTCTATATGTTACTACGTTACATATGTGCCCATAACATAATCACTATGCCTGTATAAAAATACTCTGCTGATAGATATATAAATCCAATCAGCAGAGTATTTTGGTTTTATAAATAAGATTGAGATTTAGAGTATCTTATCTACAATTTTTATAGTAAGTATGATAATATATTTTAGAATCTATATCAATTCAGCTTCTCATTAATCAACATATCATTTTTGTCAAATATGATTATGCATTGATAGTTAGGGTGTTTCTTTCGAATTTTTTGAGAGATAGATAAACTTAACTTTTTTTCCCTTTCTTTACTTGTCGCACTTTTTATAACTACATCAAATATAAGATTTTCTTTTTCGCCTTTGCCTACTATACGAAAGTCATGAAACGAAAGTACCTCTGGAAATCCCTCAAGAATTTTATTTGCTTCCTCTTTCATCTTCATGAGTTCATTTGAATCCACATTTAAAGGGTCCATATGAATTGTAAGAAGTATTCCTAGCTCTTCAGCAACTTCATTTTCAATATTATCAATACATTCATGTACTTTCATTATATCTTCATTAGCAGGGATTTCCACGTGGATTGAAGCCATATACTGATTTGGTCCATATGTATGAACAATTAGATCATGAATTCCCATAACCATCTTATAGCTTCTAACCTTTTTGCTAATTTTAGTAATGAGTTCTTGATCAGGGATTTCTCCTAACAAAGGACTAATAGTTTCTTTAGTTAATGAAATTCCAGAATACAAAATAATCCCAGCAACTGCTAGCCCTATATATCCATCAAAAGGAAATGTAGTATATAAAGAGGCTATTAGCGATAATCCTATACAGCCAGTAGCAATCATATCACTTAAACTATCAAAAGCTGTAGCCATAAGTGCTTTTGAATCAATAGTCCTTGAAAGAAAACGATTAAACAAGAATAACCAGCCTTTAGTTATTATTGAAAAAACTACTATTAACAAAGCTGGTGTACTAAAATCAACAGGTACTGGATTGAATATTCGGTCTACAGAAGATTTGAGCAGTTCATATCCAACCAGTATGACAAGAAATGAAACCAATAGCCCAGTTATATACTCCACTCGTCCATGCCCAAAAGGATGCTCTTCATCAGCAGGTTTGTTGGCAAGTTTAAAACCTAATATTATTGCCACTGATGAGGCGGCATCAGTTAGATTATTAAATGCATCCCCTATAAATGCTATACTATTAATAATTAATCCTATACTTAACTTTATACCAAATAGAAGTACATTGGTTAAGATTCCAACGATACCACTCAAATAGGCATACTTAGATCTTATTTCTGATAACTCAGTTTTGTTATTATTTTTGATAAAACGCTTCACTAAAACTTGACTTAACAAGTATAATCACCTCATCAGATATTATATACCATATAATGAAAAAAGTTCAATCTATATACTATGCCTTTTAAATTAAAGCATATATTTAATATAACTTTAATTACTGCATAAAATACCTTAGAGGTAATAAAATATAACTACAACAATAATTCTAACCTACACTACTTAATATTATTTGAATAATCCCTGCTTACATTACCATCTTTAAGTTTAATTATTCTGTTAGATTTAGAAGCTATCTCATCATTATGTGTAACAACTACAAGAGTAGTGCCTAATTCCTTATTTATATCTCTAAAAAGTCTATACACCTTATCTGTTGTCTCGGTATCTAAATTTCCAGTGGGTTCATCTCCTAACAAAATAGCAGGATTATTGATTAAGGCTCTAGCTACTGCTACACGTTGTTGTTGACCTCCTGAAAGATTTGTAGATTTTCTGTTTATAAAATCTTTAAGTCCTACTAGGTCAAGTAATTCCTTTGCCTTACCAGAATACTTGTCACTAGTATTACCCATTTTAATCCACGTAGGAATCAAAACATTTTCTAATGCAGTAAATTCTGGTAGTAGATGATGGAATTGGAATATAAACCCCATGTTTTGATTTCTAAAATCAGCTAAATCATCATCTGACATTTTTCCATACTCTTGACCCCTAAAGAAAATTTCACCGCTGGTAGGACTATCCAGAGCTCCTAATATATTTAATAAAGTTGATTTGCCTGAACCTGAATAACCTATAATACTAACAAATTCTCCAGCAAATAATTTGAAATTGATGCCATGAAGCACTTCCGTCTTTATTGTTGTTCCATATACCTTTTTTATGTTTCTTGCTTCCATTACAATATCAGCCATTTCGGATTACCTCCACAGGTTTAAGCTTCGAAGATTTTTTCGCAGGTATAAAAGCTGCTATTGTACTTGCAATTATGGTAATCACTGCGATAATTAATATTCCAGTATACTCAATATTCAATTGAAAAAGTGGTGCACCGTTACTTAAAGACGTCCCCCACAAAAATCCTTTTACCAATACAATACCCAAAATTGAGCCTATTATTGATCCATTAACTCCTAGAAAAAACCCTTGAAACAAGAAAATTCTACTAGCATTCCTGCTTTTAACTCCCATAGCCTTCAATATTCCTAGTTGTTTGGATTTTTGTACAACTGAAACTGCAAGGACGCTAGATATACCTAAAGTTACAGCTAACAATACGAATCCTTGAATCATGTATGAAGAAGAGCTTTGGCTTTTAAGTGCTGTTAATAACGAAGCATTACTTTCTATCCAATCTTGCACTTCTATTTCTTCAAAACGTTCAGCAATTGCGGCAGCAATAATATCAGCTTGAAAAACTTCCGTTACTTGCGTCTCAATTTTAGAAATAGTATTCTTTAACCCTAGTAATTTTTGAGCCCTTTTAATATCTAAAAAAATCCAACTTTTATTTGTAGCTTTACTTCCTAAATCAAAAATACCAGATACTATAAATGATTGTGCATTACCATTTGGTGGTGCTATATCTATAACATCATTTACTACTATTTCATTATCATAAGCCAAATCTTCTCCTATCAAAATTTTATTTCCGCCTAAATCTGCCTTACCACTAATAATGCTTTTACTTATATTATATATATTATCTGCTTTATTAAGGGTCACACCCCTTAATAAAATGGTGGTTGCTTTATTACCCTTTATTACAAATCCATTTCCTTCTACCACAGGAGATACCCCCGTCAAATCATCCCATTTAATCAAAATCTCTTCTATGGTCTTCCAATCACTAAGGTTCGTATCATTTTGTGCGAAATTTCCTCTAATATAATTGTTATTATTGTCAAGAGTATCAGATATAAAAGTATTATCTCCCGTAATCCAAACATGAGGGCTTTTTCCAATAGTTCCATCTATTAAATCTACCTGTAGACCTGTAATTAATGTATTTAAAAATACCATTACTCCTACACCCACAGAAATACCTAATAATATAAACAGTGTCTGACCCTTACCTTCTTTTAAAAATTTCAATGCAACATTCCATTCAAAAATCATATTGAGCTCTCTCTTTCTGTAGGAATGATTACTTTTACTGGTATACCTTCCTCTAAATTTTTAGGATTTAAAATAATATCCCCTGGTTTTAATCCTTCCATAATTCTTACATTGCTATTATTTTTGTTATAAATCACCACTTTTTTCTTAACTGCTAGGCCATTTTCATCTTTTAGATAAACTTTATCATCTACAAGATATTCCCCAGGAATTGTAATTGTATTTTCAAAAATATCACCAACAAACTCTACATTTACAGCCATATTTTGTAAAAATAGTTGTTTTTTCTCTAATATTTTAACTTTTACATCAATTGTTCCAGTATCCTTGTTAACTTCCGGACTAATTTTAACTACAGTTCCTTTTATAATTTCCCCTGGGTATGCTTCAATAGAAATTTGTGCATCTTTACCAATAGATACCTTACTAATATATTTTTCGTCAAGTTCTATTACAGCGTACTTTTCTCTATCCGAAGCAACTTCTAATAAAGTCTCCCCAGCTTGTATAAATGTTCCCTCTTCAACTTTTCTATCTATAATAATCCCATCTATTGGAGATTCCAAGGAATATTTCTTAAGCTCATTTTCCTGTTTATTTATATTTGCATTTGCAGCATCAATAGAAGCCTTTATTTCTTGTACTGCAAGTACAGGGACTCTCAAGGCAGTCAACTTTGTTTCTGCAGTCTCAAGTCTTAACTTTAACAACTCCATTTGATCATTTAAGTTATCTAGCTCCTTTGCTGGCACTGCCCCTTTAGACAATAACTCCTTATTAATGGATATTGTTTCATTTAATTGGATCTTTTCAAGTTTTAGGGATTCAATTTCTTTTTCTTGAAGCAACCTTTGATCTTCAATAGATTTCACATTTTCATTATAAGCGTCCATATAGTCTTCATACCTTGCTTTAACTAAAGTACTTTTATTTATCATTTCATTGTAATCAAGCAATGCCTGACTATTATCAATTTTTACAATCCCGTTTCCAACATTTATTTTATCACCAATATCTTTGTTAAATTCAAGAAGTTTTCCACTAACTTCTGATTTAATCTCTACTAGGCCATTATATTCTACAGTACCTATACTAGTAATAACCTCCTTGTAGTTTGAACTTTGTATCTTGTAGCCTATTGTTTCCACTGATTTATTTTGAAAAAATGTGAAGCTTATAATAGCTATAAGTACTAATCCGCCTGCAATACCAAATTTTTTTTTCATTTTCCCTACTCCCTTGAATTAATTTATTCATAGTATATTTAACTCAGCTATTCAAAGTCTATAATCTTATAATTCATAATATACCATCTAAAATAATCCTTCAAACAATTAAAATTTACTTCAAAACAAAAAACTCCTCTGCTAAAAAATCCAAGCAAAGAAGTTGTTTAAATCTATATGTTTTATATATATATTGCTATAAAATCGTACTTTACTTAATAACCCTTCTGGCAGTGTAGTAACCTCGGGCATAATACCCTGACATAAGCGTTGTTGTTTTTACTACGTCTCCAGTTTGAGGGGAATGTACGAACTCTCCATCTCCTACATATATACCTACGTGATTTATATTTTTTCCATCTCTTGCAAAAAATACTAAGTCTCCATATATTAATTCCTCTTTTGATACATAAGTCCCTGCACCTGCCTGTGTCTTAGATGTCCTTGGCAATGATATTCCTAACTTACCAAATAAAGAATATACTAAACCAGAACAATCATAGCCATCAGGTCCTGTGCCTCCCCATTGATAGGGTTTACCCATTTCCTCAGCTATATACTTTTTTAATTTTAATTTTATAATGCTTTCTTTACTACGAGCTCCTCGTGACACCACTAAATTATTTTTTTGAGCTATTTCAGATTCTGCAACCTTCTCATGAGTTTTCTTCACAAGAATAATTGCTTGTTCCCTTGAAGCATCTCCCTTTGGGTTAAATTGATTGTCTCCAACCCCATTTATAACTTCTACACCATATAAATAACTGACAGCCTCTTTTGCCCATGATGAAATAATATCATTATCTGTAAATATATACCCTTCTAAATCTGGGTATTTATATCCTGGCTTTGCTGCTTTTAAAGTACGATATAACATTACACTCATTTCTTCTCTAGTTACCTTACTTTTAGGATCAAATTTCCCATCTTCTTTACCATGTATGATACCTAATTTATTAGCTATCAAAACCTTAGCATTTTGAGTATCACTGAATGGATTTACCTCCGGCGGTGTAGTTTTTTTACCACCTAAAGCTTCATATAATTCCATAGCTAATTCACTGAACTCTTCTCTTGAAATACTGTTTCTATACTGTCCTTGAAGCTCTTCTGGAATAAGCTCACTTTCTTTAGCTCCTTCAATTGCTACTATAGCCCAATTGCTTGGAGTATTAACATTACTTTGTGATTGCGTTGGATTAGCATATGTAATATTAGGTATTATAGATATAACAATAATTATACACATAAAAATAAAACTAAATTTATCTAACCTATTTTTCATTAGTTACACTTCCTTTTCTGCAAAACAGTATCTAAATGATATTATTTGCCATTAACACATATTTTTACTCATTTATATATTATCACAAAAATCACTATTTCTATCTTCTTAATTATTCCAGTTATGTTCATAAATAGGATAACCTAAAATGATAGCATCATCCTCCTCCACTTTCTTTAGGATTGGCGCTACCCAAGCATTGCCGTTGCCTTAAATATTACTAACCCTTCATTAGATCCTTATAATTTAATGATCGGTGATGTAATATGTATTCCACCTTATAAACCAAGTAAATCTTGTCCAAACAATAGAACCTACATTATTAAAAGAAATAATACTTTATCAAGTATAGCAGAAAACTTTACAGTATCAGCAACTGAAATATTGAAGTTAAACCCCCAAATGGCTCCTGGAGAATTTGTCGAAGGTAGACTTATTTGTTTACCAGCTGAAGCTCCAGTATAAAAAAGATGCTAAGAGATGTAATAGACATCTCTTAGCATCTTTTCAAAGACCGTTACTTATGATAAACTTCCTTGTTCTTCTCATAACCCCAAAACATCTCCAAAGGTAAACTCTATCTCGACTCTATAAATCCAAATTAGTTTATGGGTTTTAAACCCTTGATTCTATAAAAAACCGCAGTCACTTATGGTATGGTCTATAACTGCAGCTTCTCATTGCCTTGTCAATTCGTCAAGCTCCATTATTTTTCATTAGTCCTAATCCTTTTTTTGCTCTTTCAAATTTATTTTAAAGTAATTATATGGATCTTATCAATCCATTTACCATCTTTTATTTCTCCACTACTAACCATCATTTTATTACCTGAAGGATTCCATTTAATATCGCTTTCTAAGTCTAAATAAGCTGTAGATACTTGGTTTTTTTTCTTTTTTTCAATATCAATTACGAAAAGTCCTTCATCTTCTTCCCCTCTTGAATTTACAACATAAGCAATTTTAAATCCATCAGGTGACAAACTAGTACCATATATCATTCTTCCTTCAGCTACTATGTCTTTATTTTCTCCTTCTAAATCTACAATTAAAAGCCTTGTCTTATCTTCCTTTTGATCATGTGTTTCCACAATGAATTGATTTTCTTTTGGGGATAAATAAAAGTTTGTCCCCCGATCTTCAATAAATAATTTCTTTTCTTTTGTACTTATATCATAGACTTTCATTTTTCTGTCTAGATCAATTGCTGTAGTATAATATATTTTGTCCCCATGTTTTATCGCTGTAGTGATATATTCTTCATTTTCTACATCTTCTATCTTCATTTCTTTTCCATCCATATTTATACTATAAAAACCAGTACCTTTATATGGAATCACTAATCCTTCATTATTAAACCATCTAGCCTCTGCTTATAAATTATAAATTTCCGATGTAAGATTTTTTGAGACTATTTCCATTCCTTCATTAGATATATAGAAAATACCTTTTTAGTACTAGGATCATATATTACATGTAGCACTAGCCCTTCATAATCAAAGTTACTATATGCTGAACTAGTATCCTCCAATACTGGTTTTCAAAAAAAATTTTTAAAATCCTTTATGCTTCCTTTGGTTTCTATTGTATTTATTACAACCACCCGGTACGACAAATATATTAACACAAAATTAAAGATGACCATCTTATCCCATTAAGACAGCCACCCTCTTATGCTCGTTTATGGTTTTCATAATCCATTTATTAAGATAGCCACATAGCTTTGAAAGCATTCAATCAAATATTGTCCAATTATAATTGAAATCAGGTATTCTAATCAGTTAAGTTTTCATTTTGAAATTTTATCATCTTTAATTCTCTTTTACTTCCAAGATATATCTGCTGCTTTTCTTGGTACTGTTCTTAAATATTTCACCTTAGGATAGCCATGACCCTACATGTTACAATTTCTTTACCATCTTTAAGGTCAAGAAAATCTATCATCTTTTTATTTCCCTGTGCCGCTCTTACAAATAATCCGCTAAAGAATGTTCCAAGACCTAAAGCATTCGTCAGAAGTTCCATATTTGAAGAAGCTAATGCGCCATTTACCTGTGAATTGGCTGTAACGATTATTACTGCTGGAGCATTAAAAAATATTTTGTAGGTTACAAAAAGAGTGTCAAGCCCAATTAATCTGCATCTTCTGTAATTAGTGTTAGTAGATTTTGAATTTCTTCGTCTACCATATTTAAACTTCTAAGAAATTTGTAATGCTCCTCAGGACTGTCCAACTCAAATTCTCGGTGCCAATTTAACCAATCTTTTTCTTCATAACCTAGGTTTATAAGCATCTCTGTCCAAGTTTTACTGGTAAAGAAGGTGCTTTTACCCATAATGACTTCTTCTTTTAGAACATCTAGCAATAGCTTCTCTTGATTTTTTAGATTTTTAATTTCTTTTTGTATCTTGTCAAGGCGCTCTACCAATATTCCTGTTCTCTCATTGTTTTCTGCATCTAATAACTTCTGTATGTTTCTCAATGAGATTCCTGACTCTCTGTACATTACAATTTTACTTAACTTCATAACTTCTTGTTGGTCATAAATTCTGTAATTATTCTCTTCCCTTTCGGTTGGCTTTAATACACCTATCTTATCATAATATAAAATTGTACTTCTTGATAGTTTAAACTTTTTCACTAAATCTCCAATCTTATACATTTATGATCCTTCCTTGTCTATAGGTCAATACTTTAACATTTCATCATGCTGTAGATAGTAATTCAGTGAATCTTCCCATTTCTTCATATGTTTATTAAAATCCTCTTCTGTATTTTCTTTATACATTCCCTCTGAAGCTTCGTCGCACAGTGGTATAAAATCATATTGAATATTACAGAGGATCAACTTTTCACTTTTCTCTTCTAAATCAATATCTATGATTACAATTATCTTGTCCCTCATAATCTTGATAAATTGTATCTCATGACTATCACTATCATGTTTTGTTATTATCCATCGATAGCTACCATAGTTGTTATTTGTATCAAATATACATCCTTTCTCTGCATACCCACTTTCTGAATAGATCATATTATAATCCCAGTCCTGCAGCCATTCTTTCTCACGAACAGGACATAATAACGGAAATATTTCCTCTTTAGTTCCTGCTAAAGTTTGTTGATATCTTTGAATTAATTTTTTCTTATTATTCATTATAACATCACTCCTTTATCTTTATGATAAAGTGTAAAGTTATAGTCAAGTCAACTCAAAAAACCACAATTATTTGTTATATGGTTCACCGTATCTCTATATTTGGGTTTTTATCTAGATATACAAGAACCATCCCCAGTTGTCTTACCTATCCTTCCACATTCTCAACCATTCTTTTTCACCTAGTTCTTTTAGTTGTTCTTGATTTAGTATTAAGTTCTGATGTAGTTTCAACCAGCTTTCTGAAAATTTCTTGAATCGACTACACGGAAATGACTTACATTCATAGCAATAGTTATAGCCTTTTTTTTCTATGCAACATACATAAATCCCTTTACATCTTCTTTTCTTACAATGATCTCCTGCACCTAGACAAGGTTTTTTTCTCTTAAATAGTTAGGACATCCACCACAGTAAATACCACATGGCGGTATAAACCCTTCATATTCTCTCATATATACAAATTCTCCCTTCAAAGAGTCAAAAGATGGTCATTTGGCTCACTTGGCTCTTTGTACTACATTTCTATTTACTTCTAATATCTATGTTAAGTCACGATTTGAAAAGTTTGAATGATTCTTTAATTGCAATATAAGTTAATTTCTTAGTTTCACATTTCCTCTATCCTGCATTAATTGATTATAAGAAATGATATGAGCTTTTAAAAATTTTAATACTCTTTTCTCTATAACTTCACTTTTAAATCTATCTTGAAATACATGTCCTAATCCATTATATTTTTTAGACCCCTATGCAATATAAAATCTTTTGAAAATACTTTTAGAATATAAGGCTATACTTCCACTACCTAATGCTGTAATATATATTATTAGACTAATAGAATCCATACCTATCTCAAAAACCAAACCATCAAATTTCTCCGGTTGCTCCTATCAGCTACTATTCCCCCAAGTGGTGAAAATAATATGGTAGGTATAGTTGATGTGGCTAATATAGCACCACATATGGTAGTTGAACCTGTCTGATCCAGTATATATAAAGGTAACGCGAACCTTAAAACAGAATTTCCAAAGATGGATATCATTTGACCAATGACTACCATAACAAAATTCTTATTAAATAATTTGTCAATTACTTTCATTCTTAATCCCTCCAAATAAATTTCATTTACAAATTATCTCTCTTTAATTCAATATTGTATGATAGTCTTAAAATTATCACGCTTGTTTAATGACAACGACAAAACTTACACCATATTCTGTGTTTTTTGCATAAATATCGCCCTGCATATTTTTCATAATTTGTTTTGATATATATAGTCCCAATCCATAACCTGGCTTATCATTTACATTAGATCCCCTATAATAGCTGTTAAAAATGTACTTCAGTTCTGTTTTTGGTATAGGGGTTCCGTTATTATGGATTTCTATTAATTGATAGTTTTCCTCCATACTATAACTGATTTTGATACTTTTTAAATCACCATACTTCAAGGCATTTTCAATAATATTGTCAAAGACTTCTTGTAATCTATCCAAGTCAACCATGAGCAATAAGTTCTCATCCAGCTTAGCCCCAATGTAATCCGTATATAATAAATCTGTTTTTTGTCGAATAATTCTATTTAATCGCTTATGTACCTCAAGCATATATATTTCTTTTGGTTTTACTTCAATATATCTTACTTCTTTTGATGAAGTATCTAACAATTCTTTTGTCAATTTTTCTATGACTTCTACTTTATCTAGTATGATTTCTAAAGCTTTATTTCTGTCTTCTTTTCTTTCATAAATGTTTTCTTTTAAGGCTATGGCATAGTTCTTTACTGAAGATAGAGGTGTTTTGATATCATGTGACAAACCCGCCACCAAAGTTTTCCGCTGCTTTTCTAACTCGGTATTTTTATCTCTTTCATATGATAGCTGTTCTCTAAGCATATCTAATCCCCAAATAAAATCTTTAAAGTATCTGTTCTTATATTGGAGGTTTATCTCTCCTAAATAGCCTCTTGCCAATTGTTTTGTTATGTCAGATATTTTTTCTATAGGCTTAATTATATTTCTATGAAGCATTAAAATATAAATCATTAGACATACGTATGTCCCTGTTATAACCAATGATAACCATAAAATTTTAAGCTTATTATCAGAATCATTATGATCAATCCGATACTTAACTATATAGTCTGTTCCCTCAATAGGTTTAAAAACCACTGCTTCATTATTGATAGCTTCATCGTGAAAAAATCTATCAGTTTCATTATAGGTCTTATGTTGATAGTCAATGATTTCTATGTTCTCCACCAAATTCAGGTCTTCTTTCGTTAAATCATTAATGATTTGAACATTCTTTTCTAAATCATCTGTTAATCTTTGATGTACTCTATTTATGGTTACTTTATAGATACCATCAATGTTATTAGGATCTTTTGATGTAACTAATATAATGATTATTAATGCACTTAACCAAATCACTGTTATCAATAAAAATTGTCTTTTTTGACTTCCGATTTATTGCTATTGTTTAAATAAATTTTCGACCCTTCAATATTAATCATTTCACTGGTTTGCTGTAACTTAACCAAAGGATTGGTTTCACTCCAATCCTCAATAATTTCTTGGTCAATATCACCTGAATGATACTGAACAAAATGTGGTGCATTAGCTTCTTGAATCAAATAATCAAGTGAATTACCTAAATCTATGACCATATTGGTGCCACTAGAAATCAGAACCGCAGATAGCATAATGAATGTGAAAACAGCTACTGATATGACTTTTTTTCTTAAAAAGTCTCTTTTCAGCATTTTCATTATCATTACTTCACCTCCTCGTATCATCTTATGAGAAGATATTAACATTAAAATTATTAAGAAATCCTTAAGCTATTAAAATTTTTTTGAAATACATTGAATTTTAATGAAAATTTTGATCTGAACCTGTGTTTATTTTATGCCTAAAATATCTAACTATCAATTTTAAAAACCGCACCTATTTATGGTACGGTTCACCGTACTGTATGCAACGGCGGTTTTTACAAAAGAGGTACATGCGCCCATAATCTGTATGAAAAGTGTTTTTAAATTCTACCAATTTTTTAGTAACTCTAGCATATCTTTTGAGTAGATATTAAGTACTATTCTTGATACTTCCTCTATAGAATACTTATGCCTATTATTAACCCAATTCTTTACATACATTTGTAAAGGATTTTTTTCTTGTATAAATACTGAATATTCATAAGTTTTGTTTTAAAAAATGTAGTGCCAGTCACAGGTTAATTGTGATCTAAGCCTTTCAATCTCATCCTTTTGCATGCCTGATGCCTTGAAAAATACAACATGTTCCTCTGGTGAGCCTTCCTCAAATTTCAGGTGGCAATTTCCTTATTTCACTTTATATTACAATCTTAAAATTAGCAAAACAAAAAGAGGAACCCCCATCATCTGACGAAAACTCTTCTATTAGGTTGCTATTCAATTGCATTTTCATTGTAGTAACATCTTTTATATCTGTAACCGTTATTTTATCAATTATCATCTGTAATAATATCTTTTTTTTTTTT
>SWCH01003006.1_pt2 | contig 84495 bp, 96 predicted proteins | sample 4690051 | NCBI WGS metagenome assembly SWCH01 (sample SAMN10267282, study PRJNA491770) | bioreactor metagenome | isolation source: DHS bioreactor inoculated with | place: Japan: off Shimokita Peninsula
CCGCGAAAATTGGTCAGCCGGTACAGGTTGAAAATGCGCGTCATCAGATCGCGAGACAATTCACGGCGCTGTGCGAGCAGGTCCAGCCGCAACGGGTCATCCTCCATCAATGTCCGCATGCGCGCGGTCAACTCCTTGATGCGCGGCTCATCGTAACGGATGACCCGATCAAACTCCGCCGTGTCGAGGATGGGCGCCACCCAGCCCGGTACGTGCCACAGACCGTTGTACTGGCCGGAAAACGCCTTGAGCACACCATGGTCTCCTGATTTGTCCCTGTATTTGAGTACCCCGAACATCTGCCCGCGGCCCGGGCCGTAAAGAACGTCCAGAGACAGCCGTGGGTCCCGGTCCTGGCCGAGTCCTATCCCGCCGAACCGCTCAAGGTCGGCCAGAAGCTCTCGGGCCAGGCCAAGAGCGGGCTCGGCCGCAAGGACGTGTTCGCGTCCGCAATCACGGCAATACCCGCTGCAATCAAGATTCTGCACACTCATGACCGGCCCTGTATCGCCGCGGGTCATGAACGGCAAGGACGCTCTTTCGATAGTCCGGCCCTCCTCGCATTCCCGCCGGGCCATTGCGACAGCCTCCGCAACCCGGACAAAAACCTCACTTCTTGTCACAAAGCTGTCACAGACGCCTCAATATCCTGTAACAAAACCTGTCTAGACACTCCTCAAGCACAATGCTGCAAAACAGAATTTACAACAAAGCCAAGGAGGCAATTTCATGAACCGTTATCTGAACAAAGCGATCTTCGCCCTGGCCCTGCTGCTGGTCGGCACGGGCATGGCCCATGCCCGCGACCAGGTCAAAGTCACCGGATCTTCCACTGTCTTCCCCTTCTCCAGCTACGTGGCCGAAGAGCTCGGCGCGACCACCAAGTTCCCCGCCCCGGTCGTCGAATCCACCGGTTCCGGCGGAGGTCAGAAGCTGTTCGGTGCCGGCATCGGTGCAAACACCCCTGACATCGCCAACTCTTCCCGCCGCATGAAGGACAGTGAGTTCGAGGCCGCCGCAAAGAACGGCGTGACCGACATCACCGAAGCCAAGATTGGCTATGACGGCATCGCCGTCGCCCAGAACAAGGACAACGCGCACTTCGACCTGACCCTGGAAGAACTGGCCACCGCCGTAGTCGCCGAGATCATTGTCGACGGCAAGCTCGTGCCGAACCCCTACAAGATGTGGAACGAGATCAACCCGCAGCTGCCTGCCCGCAAGATCGTCTTCTACGGCCCGCCCACCTCTTCCGGCACCCGTGACGCCTTCGAGGAAATGGTCGTCGAGAAGATTTTCGGCAAAAAGGACGGATACGAGAAGGGTTACCACAAGATCCGTCAGGACAACGCCTATGTCCCGGCCGGTGAGAACGACAACCTGATCGTGCAGAAGCTGGCCAATGACAAGGACGCCTTCGGCATCTTCGGCTTCAGTTTCCTGTCCGAGAACTCCGACAGCCTTCAGGGCACGGCCGTCAACGGCATCGACCCGACCCCCGAGGCCATTGCCGAAGGCACCTACCCCATCTCCCGCTCCCTGTTCTTCTACATCAAGAACGCCCACTACGACGTGATCCCCGGACTCAAGGAATACGTGGAAATGTTCATGAGTGAAAAGATGATCGGCACCAACGGGCTGCTGAAGGAAATCGGCCTTGTGCCCATGCCTGACGCCATGCGCGCCGAGGCCCGCCAGAACGTGCTGGACAGGAAGAAGCTGACCCTTGAAAGCCTGAAGAAGAAATAATTCCAGCCTATGAAGCAACATGGGGCCGGGCCGTTTTCCGACGGACCGGCCCTTTGCCGCGCCAGATACAAGCGAGGAGCCACGTGACCACATCCTATCTGACCCAATACATGCTCATGGGCCTGTTGCCCCTGGCCCTGTTCGGGTACCTGCTCGGACGCAGAAAAATCCGCAGCCAGCAGGACCCTACCGCCCGCTACAAGACATCGGAAAACCTGTTCGGCTGGTTTGCCGTGGTCAGAGTGCTCGTTCCGGCCGTAATCATCTGCGCGGGGGCGACCATCCTCGACCTTTTCGTCGACAGCTTCGAGGTGCCCTGGCCCATGTTTGCCGCCACGGCTCTGCTGCTCGGGGGCGGGAGCATGTGGCTGGCCGTGCGGGCCATAAATCCAGGCCTCAAGGTGCGTACGGCCCTCGAGAAGACCATCATCCGCGTGCTGCTGCTGGCTTCGCTCATTTCCATCATGACGACCATCGGCATCGTCCTGTCCATCGTCTTCGAAGCCGTCAATTTTTTCCGTCTCGTCAACTTCTGGGACTTCCTGACCGGAACGACATGGAATCCGGACTCGGCGGTCATTGACGAAGATGGCAATGTCCAGCCACTTTTCGGTTCCGTGCCCCTTTTTGCCGGCACGTTCATGATCACGGCCATCGCCATGTGCGTGGCCATCCCGGTAGGGCTCTTTTCGGCCATCTGCATGTCCGAATACGCATCCCTGCCCGTGCGGCGCATCGCAAAGCCGGCCCTGGAGATCCTGGCCGGCATCCCCACCGTTGTTTACGGATTTTTCGCGGCCATAACAGTCAGCCCCCTGGTCGTGGACCTGGCTGCCAAGTTGGGGCTTGAAGCTGCCTATACCAACGCCCTGAGCCCCGGCCTGGTCATGGGCATCATGATCATTCCCCTGGTCTCATCCCTGTCCGACGACGTGATCAGCTCCGTACCGCAGAGCCTGCGCGAGGGTTCGCTGGCCCTTGGCGCGTACCCATCGGAAACCATCAAGCGCGTGGTCCTGCCTGCTGCGCTGCCGGGCATCATCTCGGCCTGCCTGCTGGCCGTGTCCCGCGCCGTGGGCGAGACAATGATCGTGGTCATGGCGGCCGGACTGGCGCCCAATCTGACCTGGAATTTCCTGGAAGGGATGACCACGGTCAACGTACGTATCGTCGACGCCCTGACCGGCGATCAGGCCTTTGACAGCCCCGAGACCATGGCCGCCTTCGGCCTCGGCTTCGTCCTCCTGGTGCTGACCTTGTGTCTGAACATCATTTCCCTGACCGTGATCCGCAAGTTCCGTCTGCGTTACGAATAAGGAGGCCATCGTGAGCATGCCCATAGACCCGCGCAGTCTGAAAAAGCGCAAAAACAGCGAAGGACAGTTCAAGGCCCTGTCCTTCATGGCCATCTCCGTGGCCGGAATATTTCTGGTCCTCTTCTTTGCTGACATCATCAGGAAAGGATACACCGCCTTTCAGCAGACCGAAATCAAGACCACCATCACCTACTCGCAGACCATTTTCGACGACCCCCGCTCGTCCATTGACTCCAGAATAGTCCCTCTGGTCAGTCGCGGAGTGACCCGCATCCTGCCCATGCATCTGCGCGAAAACCCGCAACTCCTCGGCAAGACAGAGGAGGTATGGGTTCTGGCCAATGCGGAGGTCGATCAATACGTCAAGGGCAAGCCCAACCGACTCAAGCCCAGGGAAATAGCCCTGGTCGACGAGCTTCTGGCCGAAGGCACGATCAAGAAAGCCTTCAATATCGGATTCTTCACCAACGGCGACTCCAAACTCGCGGAGATGGCAGGCATCTTCTCGGCGGCCGTGGGTACCCTCTACGTGCTCTGCATCACCTTCGTCTTCAGCTTTCCGGCCGGGGTCATGGCCGCGATATATCTGGAAGAGTTCGCCCCGGACAACCGGCTCATGCAAATCGTCGAAGTCAACATCAACAATCTGGCGGCCATCCCGTCCATCCTTTTTGGCCTGCTGGGCCTGGCCATATTCATAGGCTTCATGGGACTGCCACGGTCTTCGGCCCTGGTCGGCGGCCTGACGCTGGCGCTGATGACCCTGCCGGTCATCATCATCTCCACGCGCGCGGCCATCCGCGCCATCCCGGACTCCATCCGCGAAGGCGCCCTGGCGCTGGGCGCAACCCACTGGCAGGTGGTCTGGGACCACATCCTGCCCCTGTCCCTGCCCGGCATCCTGACCGGGACCATCATCGGACTGGCACGAGCCATCGGTGAGACCGCGCCGCTTTTGATCATCGGCATGGTCGCCTACATCCAGGACGTGCCGCGCGGCTTGACCAGTTCGGCCACGGTCCTGCCGGCCCAGATCTATGTCTGGTCCTCGGAATCCATCCGCGCCTTCACCGAGCGCACCTCGGCCGGGATCATCGTGCTCCTGATCGTACTCCTGTCCATGAACGCCGTGGCCATCCTGCTGCGCAACAAATACGAGCGTAAATGGTAGGGATTTCTACCCATCATCAAAGGGAAGGGCTGCGGCTCTTCCCTTTTTTTATGCCCTGCGCATAAGCGCATCTCGGGCCAAAGACCTCCAACCGCAATGACTGCGGCGTTGCCACTGCCCGGCCTTTGGGATAGCCCCTCTTTGCTCATGGAGGTCAAAAATGCCAGCTCTTCCCGAAGATGAACAGGTCCGGGGCCACGTCTATCTCTGCCAGACCGGGCCGTGCGTGTCCTGCGGCAGCTGCTGCGGACTCTACAACATGGCGGACCTGTCCCGGGAGCGCCTGCACGCCATCCTTTGCGCGCGAACGGACTCCTTCGCCGCGGTCCCGCGCAGTATCGACGGCATCCTCGCCTTTGAAGAGGAGCGCATGCGCATTGAGGGCGGTCCTGCGCCCACGAAGCATTTCCACCACTGCGTCTTTGTCGGGCTGATCCGCGATGAAGGCGAACGCGTGGGCTGCCTGCTGCATCCCCTCGCCCTTGATAACCGGGGCATTGATTGGCGCGGGCTGAGCTTTTACGGAGGTGCGGCCTGCAAGCATTTCTTCTGCCCAAGCTATGACGAACTTGACGCCGGGATAAAGCGCCTGGCGCGCGAGGTGCTTGATGACTGGTATGAATACGGACTGATCATCCCGGAGCATCGTCTTCTGGCCGCAATGCTGGACGCCGTTGAGAGCCGCCTGGGATTTTTTCCGGATGCGGACGGCCTCACCACGGCAGGAAAAAAAGCCCTGGCTGATCTGATGCGCCTCAAGCTCAACTGGCCCTTCCGCGACGGGAATACGCCTTTGGCCTGGAATTTCTTCAGTACGAAAGACACAAAAAGGCCGGTCCTGCTCAAAGGCAGCCACGCTCATGATCCGCTGCTCCTGAGCATCATGCACGAACTGGACACGCTCCCGGAGCACGCCGCCCGCGCTGAAAAATTGCTGCGCAAACACCTTGACGAGGCCGTAGAGACACTGCGCCGCAAATGAGAGGACCGGCGCTTGGGCCGGTCCTTGGGGTGAGCTGGGGGCTGCGGTCAGCCGCATGGATCAATCGACGTGGATGTCGATGGCCTTGGGTTTGGCCTTTTCGGTCTTGGGCAGATGCAGGTGCAGCATTCCGTCCTTGAAGACCGCCTTGATTCCTTCCGGGTCGACATTTTCCGGTACGGTGAACCGGCGCATGAAGGTTCCTGTGAACCGCTCGACGCGGTGGAACTTCTTGTCCTTTTCTTCCTTTTCGGTCTTGCGCTCACCCTGAATGGTCAACACTCCGTTCTCCAGCGACACCTTGACATGGTCCTTTTCCACGCCGGGAATATCGGCCTTGATCAAAAACTCCGTTTCGGTCTCGGCTATATCCACGCGCGGGGTCCAGTCGCTGGGTGCAAGGGCCTCCTGCCCTCCACGCGGCCATCCCACGGCCTTGGTGTACCGATCGAACATGTCCTCGATTTCCCGCCAGGGATCCCATTTCATCAGTGTCATGGCCAACCTCCTTTAGTGACCAGTCTTATGTATTTCACGGCTCCGGGACCATCCCGGATCGCTTAAAAAATAAAACGCGGACACGGTCAGTCAAGGGCGAAACGACCCCGGAGCGACGGGCATTTTGACATTGCGCCGGGTGCTGAGCGCAAACCGGAAATTACAGCTTACGTGCCCGACAGATACGCGGCCAGAGCCAGGGCATAGAATTTGGACTGATCCGAATCCCCGCGCGAGGGCACGACCAGGGGATAGCTCGCACCAACCACGATCCCGGCCATGGGCAGGTCCATGAGGCTGGTCACGGCCTTGTAGAGCACGTTGCCGGTGACGATGTTGGGCGCGCAGAGGATGTCCGCCCGGCCCGCCACGGGATGGTCCACGCCCTTGGCGCGGGCCTTGTCCACGGACACGGCGATATCAAGGGCAAAGGGCCCGCCGACCACGGCGTCGCCGAAAATGCCCATGCGGCAGAGCTTGGCCAGGATATCGGCATCCTTGCTGGAGGTCATGTCGTTGTAGGAGACTTTTTCCGTGGCCGAGAGCACGGCGACCCTGGGCGGGTTCATGCCCAGTTTCGCGGCCACTGCCACGGCGTTGTTGATGATGTCGATCTTGCGCGTCAGCGAAGGGGCGATGTTGACGCCCGCGTCAGTGACGATGAGCAGACGCTCCTCACGCGGATGGGGAAAAACGCCGATGTGGCTCAAAAGGCCTGTTCCGCCCTGCCTGCTGCCGAGGACGGCGCGCAGCAGAACGTCGGTCTTGACCGAGCCCTTCATCAGGAACCGGGCGCGCCCGTCACGCAGCAGGTCGAGGCTGACCGCGAGGGCTTTCCTGTCATCGGGTTCGTGCAGGCATTCGTAAGCGGAAAAATCCTTTCCCGTCAGCTCCGGCAGCCCGCGCATGCGATCCACGTCCCCGACGAAAACCGGCTCGGCCAGGCCCTGGCTCGCAGCCTCAAGCCCTGCCAGGACGGCATTGGCCTCGGCACAGGCGGCGATGACAACACGCACCGGCGCCCGGCGGGAACGGACCATTTCCACCATCCGCTGCAGGGAGGTGACGGGACTGACGGGAGCGGCCATCACCCGTCACCACGCGACAGGGCGATGAGCCCAGTGCGGCTCAAAGACACAATGCCGTGCGGGGCCAGGGTGCGGATGAGCCCGGCGACCTTGCCCTGCGGTGCGGACAGCTCGGCGGAGATGGTCTGGTTGCCCATGTCGACCACATTGGCCCGGAACACTTCGAAGATCTGCAGGATCTGGCTGACCGAATCCCTGGTGATGCGGACCTTGATCATGACCAGCTCGCGGTCCATGAGCTCCTGACCCGAAAGGTCCTCCAGGCGCAGCACGAAATCCAGGGAAGCGATTTCGTCGGTCACGGCCCTGATTTTCCCGTCTTCGGCCTCGACGCAGATGATCATGCGCGACACGTCCTCGCGCTCGGTCTCCCCGCAGGAGATGGAGCGGATGTTGATGTCGTGGCGCTGAAAAACCAGAGCCATGGCGGCCAGGACACCCGGCTTGTTCTGGACCAGGGCGGAGATGGTGTGGCGCATGGAGGGGCTCCTTTTTAGGCGGGGTGGTGGAAATACCCAAGGAGTATGTCAGGGGCCGTGAGCCGAATCAAGGCGATACCGTGATCTTGTTCCGAATCCGGTGCGGAAGGAAGAAAAGGCATGGATTGCCGCGTCGAAGACTCCTCGCAATGACGCACTGCAAATTTCGTCATGTATAGACCCGCCCCCAGTGTCAAAACATTTTGCAACAAACGAGAGGAATGCAGTCATGTATCCGGCATCTGGTCACTGAGACCGTGCCCTGATGAAATCCGCGCTTTGGAATCCAAACATTGCGACGGCATGTTTCTGCCGATGACGGTCTCGGAGTTTCCCAAAGCCGGTTCGACCGTTTGTGCATCATGTTTTGCGGCACTCCACAGGATGAGTTTTTTCGCGTTTATCCACAGTTTGCTGGCGCGGCCCTTGCGTGGGACATCCAAAAAAATGTCGCATAGCAAGGGCCGTGACAGCCCCGGCATATCTCAGTTCGTTGCCTTTGCTGCCTGATATTCCTCGCCTCGTGCCAATACCGCCCAGGCAATTCGAGCGGTTTTGTTCGCCTGAGCCACTGAGGCCACAAATTGCCCTCGTCGAGCAACCACTCCTTGAAGCCACGCCTTGCGTTTATCATTGGCTGTATCCACAACGCCGGACCAAGCCCGGCAAACATTCCGAGCCCCCTGTATCAACAGTTTGCGGATATATGTGTTGCCTCGTTTGGTGATGCCAAGGAGTTTCTGTTTTCCGCCGGAAGAATGCTCTCTGGGCGTCAACCCCAAGTATGCAGCCAGCTCTCTGCCATTTTTGAACTGTTTGGCATCGCCCACATGGGCAACAAGTGCGGAGGCTGTCACTGGGCCAATACCAGGTACCTTCATCAGTCGAGTGCAATGCTCGTTGGCTTTTGTGATTGTCTCCATCTTGTGATCCAATTCGGCAAGACGTTCGTCAGCCTCATGGAGTTCTGTGTAGAGGTCGGAGAAGAAATCACGAGCCGGCATGCTCAGTCCATTCTGAGAATCTTCCACAATTTCGGGCAAGCGCTTGCGGACATGGGTGATGCCTTGAGGCAAAATAATTCCTCTTTCGGACAGAAGACCGCGTATCTGGTTCGCAAGGGCGGTGCGGTTTTTGAGCAACCGCTCACGGATACAATGCCAGGCAGACATGTCTTGTTGCTCTTCTGTTTTGACCGACACAAAACGTGTTGACGGTCGTCCTGCGACTTCACAGATGGCCCGGGCATCTGCAGCGTCAGTTTTATTGTTGATAACGAACGGCTTCACGTGACGAGGCGAAATCAAACCTACAGTGTGTCCCAGTTTTTGTATCTCCCGCCCCCAGTAATGAGCACCGCCGCAGGCTTCCAAACCCACCTTGCAAACGGGAAGGTTGGCAAAAAAAGCCAGAACATCCTTTCTGTTCAGCTGTTTGTTGAAAACGTCTTTTCCGTGCTTGTCCATGCCGTGCACCTGGAATTTATGCTTTGCGATATCAAGCCCAATACGGCATACTTGTTTCATGACCCGCCTCCCTAGATTAAGTGTTAGGTGATACACACTTATGGCACATTCGATGCCGTTATGCCATGGGCATATGGGGGGGCGGGTCTATCCCATCATTGCGAGCGAAGCGCGGCAATCCATGACTTCGAGCCCGTAACGTCAACAGCCCGGCGTCACGCGTTCCAGTCCAGAATAACCTTGCCCGACTTGCCCGTACGCATGACGTCGAAGCCTTTCTGGAAGTCCTCGGCCGCGAAATTGTGGGTGATGACCGGGGTCATGTCCAATCCGCTCTGCAGCATGGCGGCCATCTTGTACCAGGTCTCGAACATTTCCCGCCCGTAGATGCCCTTGAGTTTCAGGCCCTTGAACACGACCTGGCCCCAGTCGATGGCCGTGTCGTCGGGCATGATGCCAAGCAGCGCGATGTGGCCGCCGTGGTTCATCTGGGCGAGCATTTCGCGGAAGGCATGGGGGCTGCCGGACATCTCCAGGCCCACGTCGAAACCCTCGGCCATGTGCAGGTCGGCCATGACCGTGGCCAGGGATTCGCTGCCCACGTTGACGGCGCGGCTCACCCCCATCTTGCGGGCCAGGTCCAGGCGATAGTCGTTGACGTCGGTGATGACCACGTGGCGGGCTCCGCAGAAGCGGGCAATGCCTGCGGCCATGATGCCGATGGGTCCGGCCCCGGTGATGAGCACGTCCTCGCCGACCAGATCAAAGGACAGGGCCGTGTGCGTGGCGTTGCCGAGCGGGTCGAGCATGGCGGCCACGTCACCGGAGATGGTGCCGGGGATCTTGAAGGCGTTGACGGCCGGAACGCAGACGTATTCCGCGAAGCAGCCCGGACGGTTGACGCCCACGCCGATGGCGTTGCGGCACAGGTGGCGCTTGCCCGCCTTGCAGTTGCGGCAGTGGCCGCAGGTGATGTGCCCTTCGGCGGAGACCCGGTCCCCGACTTTAAGCCCGCGCACCTCCGAGCCCACCTCCACGATGCGGCCCACGAACTCGTGACCCACGGCCATGGGCAAGGGGATTGTCTTGGCGGCCCAGGCGTCCCAGTTGTAGATGTGGATGTCGGTGCCGCAGATGGCGGTCTTGCCGACTTTTATCAGAATATCGTTATGGCCGACCTCGGGCACGGGGAGCTCTTCCATCCAGATTCCCTCTTCGGGTTTGGCCTTTACCAGCGCTTTCATTTTTTCCATTTTATTTTCCTCGTATGCTCTGAAATTTTATGCGCAACGTTTCTAAATCTTGAAGATGGATTCCCGCCTGCGCGGGAATGACACCGGGAAAAACGCCCTTGTACCATCTCTGATGCCAAGAACTGGATTCCCGCCTGCGCGGGAATGACGCCGGGAAAAACGCCCTTGTACCATCCCTGATGCCAAGAGCTGAATTCCCGCCTGCGCGGGAATGACGCCGGGGAGAGCGGTCTCGTGACATCGGGAATCCCCCCTGCTTCATTGAATCAAGCAATCATGCTTTTCGGACTTTTTCGGACAGCGCTCAGGGCTTTGCGGGTTGGCGGGATGCCGGGGCGTCGACTGTCTGACTGAGCCAGGCATCGTTTGTTGCATTGTCGCCCCTCACTCGAAGCAAAAGCCACTGTTCGACAGCAGCGACAATGCAACTCTACGAGGCCCGCGAAGGAGTTTCGGCGGCCCGGCATCCCGCCAATCCGCAAAGCCCCTTCCGCCCAGCACCCCCGTTAAATAACTCTAAGTTCCTTCCCGACCTTCACAAACGCCGCCACCGCCCGCTCCAGCTGCTCCCGCGTATGCGCCGCGCTCATCTGGGTGCGGATTCTGGCCTTGCCCTTGGGCACCACCGGGAAGCTGAACCCGACCACGTAGATCCCTTCTTCCAGCATCCGCGCCGCCATGCGCTGGGCCAGCACCGCATCGCCGAGCATGACGGGGATGATGGGATGTTCGCCAGGAGCCAGGGTGAAACCGGCCTCGGTCATGGCCGTTCTGAAATACCTGCTGTTTTCTTCCAGCCTCACGCGCAGCTCGGGCTCTTCCCTGATCAGGTCGAGCACGGCCAGGGATGTGGCCGTGATGACCGGGGCCAGCGTATTGGAAAAAAGATACGGCCGCGAGCGCTGGCGCAGCCACTCGATGATCTCTTTCCTTCCCGACGTGTACCCGCCGGAGGCCCCGCCCAAGGCCTTGCCCAGGGTGCCGGTGATGATGTCGACCCGGCCCATGACTCCGCAGTGCTCGTGGCTGCCCCGCCCGTTTTCGCCCATGAAGCCCACGGCGTGGGAATCATCGACCATGACCAGGGCGTCGTACCTGTCGGCCAGATCGCAGATGGCCTTCAGATCGGCGATGTGCCCGTCCATGGAGAAGACCCCGTCGGTGACGATGAGCCTGTAGCGACAATCCGTCGCCTCCTTGAGCTGAGTCTCCAGATCGGCCATGTCGTTACTGGCGTAGCGGAACCGTTTGGCCTTGCACAGCCGCACCCCGTCGATGATGGAGGCATGATTCAGGGCGTCGCTGATGACCGCGTCCTCGGCACCGAGCAGGGTCTCGAAAAGCCCCCCGTTGGCGTCGAAGCAGGAGCTGTACAGGATGGTGTCGTCAGTGCCCAGGAACTCGGACAGGCGCTCTTCCAGCTCCTTGTGCACCCCCTGGGTGCCGCAGATGAAGCGCACCGAGGACAGGCCGTAGCCCCAGCGATCCAGAGCCTTGTGCGCGGCGGCCACCAGGCGCGGATCTCCGGCCAGGCCGAGATAGTTGTTGGCGCAGAAATTGAGCACCTCGCCTCCCCCGACCACGGAGATTTGCGCCCCCTGGGCCGAGGTGATGACCCGTTCGGCCTTGAAAAGCCCCTCTTCCCGCAACTCTTCCGTTCGCCGCGCCAGATCCTCGAGTACCCGCTTCATGTCGCCTCCCCTTAAAAATTTCGATTTGCGCAATTTTATGGCCGTAAAATTTCTTGTCAACGAATTCAGAAGCGATATATTAACGAATAAATTAATTAGCAACCCTTTCCAGCCCCTCGCGCCCGGATTTTGTCTTTCCGGCCGGACTGGGCTATGCGCTCACGCGGGAGCACGCACGTGAACGAAAAAGAAATTACCCTGGACCACACCGATTACCAGATCATTGCCGCGCTGCAGAAAAACGGCCGCGAATCCTACAAGAGCATCGCCCAGCGCCTGGGAGTGTCCGACGGCACGGTGCGGCTGCGCACGGAGCGGCTGCTCAAAAGCGGATACCTGCGCATCTGCGCTTCGGTGAACCCCATGTTCTTCGAAGACGGCCTGACCGCCACCGTGGGGGTCAGCCTTGAGGGACGGGCCAACGCCCAGATCATGCAGGCCATAGCGAACCTTGAAGGGGTGCAGTCCGTATCCAACGTCTCGGGGCGGTTTGACCTCTTGGTGGAGATCCACGTGGCCTCCCGCAGCGACCTGCGCCGCTTTCTGGTCGACGACCTGTCGGCCATCGGCGCGGTCCAGAACACCGAGACCTTCCTGTATCTTGAAACCATCAACAAATGGGTGCAGCAGCGCCAGGAAAACACCAAATGAGCCACATCCTGCACGGGTTCACGGACCCTAAATATCTTGAGGTGCTGATCAACAAGGCCGAAACCCAGCTTCGCGAGGCCGAAAACGAGGAAGACAGGCAGCGTTTCGCCGCCTATCTTGAAGTGCTGAAAGGATGGAAGGAAAAGATCGCCGCGAGCCAGGACGTTTGCTCGCCGGGCGAAAACGAATCAAAATGAAGACTGTTCGGCTGCTGAAAAATTCAATGCCCGCAGGACGCGCTGTCATGCGCTGACAAGCGGGCTGGCTTTTTTTCGCTAGCGCAGCATATCACTGACTTGGAACGGCCTGCTCTGGGGCAATGAGCCGCTCCCGCATCAGAAGCCCGATCAATTCTCCACGATCAAGGCGTTCGGCATAACCGTTTTCCAGTATCCCGATCGCGGCCTTGTTGCCGTCCTGCCGGGCCTGCTCCAGATACATGGCCAGAAGAGGCTGTACATCACGGCGCAGATCCGCGTCGGACTTCCCGTCAAGCGTTCTGAACAGCTGCTCCAGTTCTTCCGGTGCAGGCAAGCCCGGGGCATGCAGGATCGCGCCGAAGCGCTCGCGGTAGCGCGTAAGGGAATCGCGGATATGGCTTTCCTTGACCACCGACATGCCTGACCATCCCGCCCGCATCCACTGGAACACCCCGCTTTGCACCGCTTCGCCCTGGCCGAGATAGACCCCGATGGAGACGTTGGTCAGAATTCGAGAGGACACCCAGCCAAGTCCGACCCTGGTCAGCCCCTCTTCTTCGGAATAGACGTAGCGGCTGTCCTCGTCGCGGCCGAGAAGATAGCCCTTGGTGCCGATTGTTGAAGGCTCGGGCTGCACGCTGACCGATAAAAGCGCATTCTCCTCCGGAAAAAAGAGCAGGACCCGCTCAAGGCGCATGGCGTAGCAACCGCCTGTGGACAGGTCCGCAGTGGTCCGGTCGTACTGCTCTCCCCGGACGATCACGACATTGGAGGGTGGCCAGGGATCGGCCCATAGACGTCTCTGATCTTCGGCACTTGCAGGAGTGGTCCAAACCGAGGACCTGATCGAGAAAGGCTTGATCAGCTCCTGGGGAATTTCGGAATTGTAGAGATAGCGCAGCAGGCGTTGCATGGGCATAGGGATTTCAAAACCGTGATACGCGCCGGGAGCATCGGCATAACGAGGCAAGCCATGCGAAGCGTCGCCGTGCGTACGCACATGGGCAATGATGGATGCAACGAGGGCCGGATCGGGATCCTGCCCGCCAAGCACTTCCACGCACAGATGCTCCACCGCCTGCTCGAGGGCGGGCAACGGCGGGTGGGGACCGACGGCCCCTGCCGAACCATGAAAAAAGCTCACAAGAAAAAGCACAAGCCCACAGGCCCATCCCCTCCGGGCGCGAAAGAAAACACGCACCTTATATTTCCCCTTCCTTGACAAAGAAACGGAGCTGCGAACCCGTGACCGAGCTGCGCCCCGTGTACAGAAACACGAGCAGGAACACGCCCTGCAGGAGAAGGAGCACCGGCACGCTCCACAGGGCGGCAAGCCCGTGGGGCAAATACGCCGTCACGCCGTGCGCGGAAAGCGTCAGCGCGGGCACAAGCCCGTAGATAACGCCCGCCGCGGCCATGATCTGGTAGGCGGAGATCTTCTGTTCGCCCCGGTAATCGGCGCGCAGGAATTCGGATGCCACGCGCCAGACCTGGGTAACGACCAGCGGCACGATCATGGCTGCGGAAAAACTGTCGGCCGCGAAGAGGATCATCCCGAGACAGGCGCTGGCGCAGTACAGATAGGCGGTCATGATCTGCACGGGCACCAGTTCCCGCCCGCAGAGGTCATGGGCATAGGCCGCCTTTTTGGTTGGTCCGTGGAAAACCACGTTCCAGCGGCCAAAAATCCCCTTCCAGGGCTGCGGCAAGGTATCCACCGGCCGACCGTAGCAGCAGCCGAAACTCAGGCAGGCCATGCGCCCCACACCCTCTCCCACGGCGTAGGCGATGGCCAGGGCGGCAAGAGCCGGAAGCACGGCGCCCGTTCCGGTCAGCGTGACCACGCCCCAGGCTACCGCAGGGGCGATGACGATGCCCACGAAGACCGCGCCGCCCACGCTCAGGGTATTGGGTTTGCCCTCCACGAGCCGAGCAACGATTTTCGCCGCCGGAATGCACAATCCGAGCATCCCCGCCACCATGAGCACCAGTCCGGAGAGCCCCATGCCCACGGACCCGAGCAGCGCGATGGCCACCGCCGTGGCCAGGGTGTAGGCCAGAGCGCTCAGAAACCCGTACCAGGTCAGGTTGAGTCCCTGCCACATTCCCTCGGAATTGCGGCTCAGCGGCACGCTGGCCAGCATCTGCCAGCGCTCGGCCGGCAGCACGCGCCCGCCCCAGGCGATGAACGCGAACAGCGCGGCTCCGAAACCGGCAATCAGCACATACTCCATATTCTCTCCATCCGGGCGCTTAAAGTCCAGCCCGTCACGCTTGTTTATTGACGACGCACGCGATGCCCTCACGCACCCGTACATCCGTTTCCACCCATGGTCGCTCCAGCCAGCTGGAAAAACGGCTGCCCACGTCGGCGCGAAACTGATTGGCGACAAGGTCCGCGTTGAATTCGACCCGGCCCGGCTCAAAAATGAGTACATCCAGCGAACTGCCGGGTCGGTACAGGCTCTTGGGCTGGCCCATGCGCAGAAAAAGCCCTGGCCGCATCCCTTCACACGGCTCGTACCCCTCGGCGGCATAGGCCTGCACGATCTGTCCGATCATCAGCGCCGCCACCTCGACCATGGCCACCATGCCGCACCCGCTTCCGCCCGGCACGTCGGTGTCGATGATCGTCACCGCCCGACGGTTGCGGGAAAAGGGCGTGACCTCGCTGATCACCGCCGCAGGGTTGCAGGAATGGAACGCGCCTTCGATCTCGTAAAAATCACGTACCACCCCGCTGACCGGGGCATGGTTGTAGTGGTATTTGTCGGGAGTGAGGCGAAAGATGGCGAACTCGCCGCCCTCAAAAGCCCGGCCCCAGTTTGGCCGGCCCAGAAGCTCCGCAAGGGAGAAAAACTTGTCCTTGATGAAAAGCACGCTGTCCCCGGCCAAAGAGCCCGCGAACATGCGTGAATCGGCCGGCGAGACCACGGCCAGGGGATCGGTTGTCATCGGCCGGACCTCGTCGTAGCGGATACGGCGTTCGAAAATCCGGCGAGCCGTGGAGTAGTACCCAGGCTCCTCCACGCACTCAGAGAGGTCGATACCCAGACGCCTTATAAGCGAGTTCGCTCCTGAAATGCGGGCGCCCAGGGGCAGGTCGTAATTCATGAAGCCCAAAAGGCTCGACATGCGTGCGGAAACCACGGCGCTGAAAAGGGCCGGGGCACGTTCCCGCACGCGCGAATAGAGATAGCCTATGACCCGGTCGCAATACAGTTCCTCGTCCCGGACCTGGCCTGTAGTTCTAATTATATACTGATGCGTCATTGATCCTTCCACTGATGCGGGTGTTTTCCATGTGCATGCCAACGACCAGCAGCAGAAGCTGGGTCAGCATGATGCGGGACTCGCCCACCTCTCCCGTGCGCGCAAATGTGTCACGGACCTCGCGGACAAAATCCACAACATCCCGTCCGCCGAGCAGGGCAGGCAGTCCCGATCGACAGAACTGACCCGGCAGACACCCGAAATTCTTGACTGTTTCACAGTCTTCCACAAGATAGTCGAGTGCCTCGACCAGATGGAAGCGATGCAACTCGTCCCGGTAGACCTCTTCGGCGCCCATGTTGAATTCCTTTGCACGCAGGGACAGCGCGGAACGCGCCCCGACATGCTTCAGAATGCGGCGGGTCAGTTTCCCTCCCGCGCCAAGCTCCGGGTCCAGAATACGTGCGCGCAGGTCGCGCAGCAGCTCCCGCGCCCCGAAAAGCTCGATCAGGTCGCGGCCTTCGGATTCAATGAATTCCAGCAACGCCTTGCGGTATTCCAGAACGTGCACGCGCAGGTTGCCGGGGTAGCGGTGGCTGCCCCGCACGCGGGAGGCCCTGGAAACAAGATCAAGAAGCAGGGCATTGCCCGAATCCCGGCGCACGAAAAAAGTGGGCAGGTTGATGGCCGTGGCAAAGAAAATCTGCCGCCGCTCGCTCTCCACTTCCGGACTGTCCGGTATCGAAGCGCGACCGACCCGCCCGCACAGAACGAGCTTGCAGGCCAGGGCGGTCAGAAACTGCTGCAGGCGAGCGGCCGGGCGCATATCAGCTTCCAGGGAATCAAAGAGACTGTAAAAACGGCCCTCGAAGCCGGAGAAGCCCATGACATTGAAGGAGCGTTGTTTGTAGAGCAGATAGGTGGACATGGACTCATGAAAAACGCCCATGGCCGCAAGATCGCGCTTGAGGCGCAGGTCATTGCCGAGCTCCCCGTCCAGGGCCGGGCAGCGATGGGTACTCATGAGTGTGGTCATGTAATCGAGCAGCCTAAAATCCTGGATGAAATCGCCGCGTAAACCAAAGACCCGGGCGATCGTGCGGTCCATGAGCACAGGCCCGAAAGGTGTCAGGGGGCGGCCGCAGATCTTGAGCTTGGCCTTTTTCTTCCAGCGTCTCCAGATCATGCGCAGATGGGTGTAATCGAGCTCATGCGGCAGAAACCCGAGCGCCCTTTCCGGATGAAAATCCTCGAAATCCATGCGCATGGGCGCGGCGCTATAGGTGCCGACAAAAAGCGGCAGGAAATGTTCCACGATCTTGATGACCATGTCGCCAAGCTGCTTCTCGTCGGCCGCGCCGAGATCCCCGCCGCGCAGCAGCTCGCCCATGCGCTTGCTGCCAAGCGAGATGTGCGTTCCGTTGTTGGCCAGGCAGGTGTTCGAGGTGTTGGGCAGCACCACCAGGTTGCGGGTCAGGATCCCGGACTCGCGCAGCTTGGCGACGGTGTTCAGCTGGCTGCGTGAGAGCATGCGGTGACACAGGCCCATGTATTCCTTCTTGGCTTCGCCCCTGTCCCAGCCTGACAGACAGGGGTTCATGAACAGTTCGCGGTAATGGGCGTCGGGAATGATCTCGTTCAGACGTTTCTGCCGGGCCGGAGGCAGCGGCGCAAAATAGATCATGGCCCGCTGGCCATGATCCAGCAGCCCGAAATCCTCGTTGGCATGATCGAGCAGAAGGCGTGTGAGCAGAAAACGCTGGCTGGTTTCGCGGGCGATGCCGCGTCCATCCTGAAAGGCCATGTTCATGGGTACGGGGTAAAAGGAAAATGTTTCGGGCGAAGTATTGTCATTTGAGAAATGATTCAGACAGGATTCGGCCAGCTTGCGCACCTGCGACGGCACACCCGAACCGGCCAGGTCGGCCAGGGAGAGTTTCAAGAGATAACTGATGGGGATGCGCAGCCAATCCTCGCCGTCCTTGACGAAAAAATAGTCCGCGCAGTCTTTCCTGCGTCCCGCCGCCGGATCACTCTTGTCCGCCAGCAGGTCCCGCTCCAGGGTGTGCCGGGCAAACCTGTTCAGGCGGTGCAAGGGAAACCGCACCCAGCTGTTTTCCCAGACCGCGTCGGGTCCGGCCTGCAGATAGCGCTCAAGCTCCGTGAGGGCATGGCTTGAAGTGTCCCCTGCCACCGTACGGCGGGCCAGGTTCTGATAAAAACTCGATTCGCGGATGCACAGGGGCAGGTCAACATTCTCCGGGCTGCCCATGACCGCGACCTGAAGCTCGCTCTCGCTGCCGGCCGTGGCGTCGTCCGGGCCAAAGGGGAGCAGGCCGAGCGAACGGTCGTCCCAGCCTTCCTTGAAACCCATCTTTTTGGCCAACTGCCCTTCCATACCCGCCTGCATCATTGTCGTGTCGAAAAACATGCACTCCCACCTTGCTTCCCTGTTTCCCTGCCTTGAACAGATGAATATGATGGGGATAAGGAGAACCTGTGACCGGCGCGTGACTTTTTTCCTGCCCGGCGCACCGGGCCGCTTCGCTGTCACGCAAGCGTAACCTCGCCGTCACGGTTGCAGACACGGATTCGCGGCATGAAATGACGATATGGACATGCACACCATCGCCCAATACGGCCCGGTGGCCATCGCGCTTGGAGCTTTCGCGGAAGGAGAGACGGCCGTGCTTCTCGGCGGGGCGGGGCTCGCTCTGGGGCTGTTTGATTTCTGGACCGTGGCGGGGGCGGCCTTCGTGGGCAGTCTGGCCGGTGATCACTTTTTCTTCTGGCTCGGCAGGGTCAAGGGATCTGCCTGTCTTGCACGGTATCCGCGCTTCGAGGGCAGAGTAGCGCGGATCAGCAACCAGCTCCTGCGCCACCGCGTGGCGCTCCTCGGGAGCTATCGTTTCATCTACGGCATGCGCGGGGTCATCCCCTTTGCGTTCGGCGTCTCGGACCTGAACTGGCGCTGCTTTTTCCTGGCCAGCCTGTTCACGGCCGGGCTCTGGTCCGTGCTCTTCACCGTCATCGGGGCTCATGCCGGAAAATTTCTGACCGACCCTTCCGTGGCTGCGCGGCTGCCGCTTTTTGGCGCAGGAGCCATGCTCTTTTTCGGCCTTTGCCTGCTCTTGCGCAGACACTTCAAAAACCAGTCTCTGCGTTCTGCGCCCGGCGTCACAACCGGGCGGGAGCTCCCGAAGCAGCGGGCTCGGTGACTCGCCCGGACGCCTCCCGCTTGGGCCCGAATCGCGCCAGCTTTTCCGCCCGCATGGGTTTGGTGCCGTCAAAAAAATCGCAGGCCATGTAGTAGCGCAGATCGGACAACCACGTACCGAAGAGTTCCGGCCGAGACGAAAATCTGCGCATTACCTCCAGCGGGTTGGAAAGGCCCAGACCGAAGGGGCCGAGCAGTTCCGAAGGGTCACGGAAGCATTCCCAGTCACAGCGTCGACAGGTCGATTCGCCGCCAGGCAAATCCTTGAGTTCCCAGAATGGCCCCAGATCCTCTTCGCTCCTGTACCCACAGGGATAGGCATGCCCTGCCGTGGCATCCACGAAAAAGAAATCGAGACCGCCCCGGCAGGCATACGTTCGCCCGCACTCCCCGTCGGCCTGCCGGAAAAGGGCGTCCAGGGAGGAGAGCGGCGTGAAGAGACGGATGCGCGGCCTGAAGTTCGGCACGACATCGGCCAGGGCCAGCAGCATGGCTTTTTTCTCTTCGGGATTAAAGCTGATGAACGGGTCCGTAGAAGTCGCCTGATACACGGCTGCGTCCTCTTCGCTCATGGGGTAGCAGCAGTTGGCGATGGTGAAGCCAAGATCGGCGGCGAAGCCGAAAAATCGGCTGAAAGCCTCGCCGAACCCCTGGCGGAACTCCTGCGCGTCAAAAGGCCCGGTCAGGGCGGGGATGCGTCCCCCGCAAAGACGATTGATGCCGAGATTGACTGACGGGTAGAGGCCGCAGCCGTGAAAGATGGGCAAGGCCTTGTCCATGCCCCGCACCACTCCGGGCAGGCCCCGGTTCGCCTCATGAATTTCAGGATCGCTGGAATCCAGGCTGATCCAGAAATTGCGGATGCCGCTTTCAAGCAGTTCGTCGGCCGTGCGGCGCATACGGTCCGCAAAATCCGGGGATTCATGGCGCTGAAAGATGAAACCGTTGGTGCCGGTGCGGATATAGGGGATTCCGAGCTTCCTGGCGCGGCGGATCATGCCCGTCAAACGCGGCAGGTCAAGCAGAGGCTCCCCGCCGGTGAACGACACGGCCTGCATCCCGAGTCGGGCCACGGTATCGAGAATCCGGTCCACGACCTCCGGGTCGAGGCTGTGCCGGGGGTAGGCGTGATCCACGCTCATGCCGCACTGCACGCACCGTGCGTTGCAGCGGGTGGTGATCTGGATCACGGCCTGGCCGGGCAAGCGTCCCCGAAGCAAGGCGCGACACGTTGAAAGAAACTTCATGAAAGGCTCCTTTGACCAGGCAAGTCCGGCGATGCAACTGCCCAGCCTTACGGGTTGAGCAGTTGTCGCAGCCCTTTGGCCGCCTTGAAATGAATCCGCCTGCGAGCCGGAATGGCGATGCTCTCCCCGGTACGCGGATTTCTGCCCATGCGCGCGGCATGGAGCTCCACGGAAAAAGAGCCAACACCAGGCAGGGGAATTTTCTGGCCTTGGGTCAGGGCCTCGCGGATGATGGCGTACAGGGCCTTTTGCGGGGAAGAATGGGACGTATGGGTCGTATGGGACACATGGGACGTATGGGGTGCTGTGTGAGCGTCTGTTTCTTCATTCGTCCCATAGGTCCCATAGGTCCTATTTTCTTCTTCCTCTTCCTTCAGCTCATTTTTTTTTTGCTTCGTCATCCAGGGGAAGCGAAGGCAGGACCGGGGCGTCAAGTTGCGTTGCCACCGGCGTCAGCGGCTGCATCTTGTTCGGCACCCAGGAGAGCTTGAGCTCCAGTTTCTCCTTGTCGCTTTTCTGCTTTATTTCGAGTTCCGCCTCGATGCTGTCCGAGGGCCGCAGAATGAGGGGGCGCTCTTCGTTGTCGAGAATCAGAGTGCCCTGCCTCAGGCCCGTGAGCACGGTTTCCAGATACGCGACCAGATCATCCCTGGTCATGGTGTTCTTGGATTTAAGCTTGTCTTTTCCCATAAGGTCCTCCTTTAAAATATCACGCCAGGGAGATGAGGGCCTGGCAGAGCAGATGCGGGTCGATGGCGCCGGTATTCCGGTTGGCTAGGGGGGTCTTGATGATCTGAACACCCAGCGAGGCCAGGTCTCGCTGCGGATTCTTCGCGTCCGGATAGGTCACGGACGGATCAAGCAGGACAAAGCCCAGGACATCGCTGATGGCGATGCTGTCCGGCGCGTCGGCCCGCAGATGACGCAGCAGGGTCCGAACCTGGCCAGCCAGGGACAGGCCCACGGACTCGGGGTCACAGAACGTGTTGGGAATGAATACCTTGGGACAGGGCGTCCGGCTCACGGCCTGCCCCACGCCTCCGGGCAGCAGGTTGGCCACCAGGGAGCTGTAGAAACTGCCCATGGGGTAGCAGATGAGATCTGCGCCCTGAATGGCCTTGCGGATCTTGTCCCGGACAATCGGCCGGACCGGGGCATTGCCCTTGGCCGGGTCGACCAGGGACAGTTCGGACACCGGCCTGGTCAAGGGGGGAGTCTCCTTGCCCGTGAGCAGGTGCTGGCCGACGAGGTGCCCCCCGCCCTCCAGCACGGCCCGAAGCTGCAGGTTGGAATTGATCAGCAGACGGACTTCCCCTCGCACCTGGACCAGTTTGGAGTAGATGTACACGATGGGGTCGATGTGCCGCCTGTTCTCAAGATACCCGGCGGTGAGGATGAGATTGCCAATGCTCGCCCCGCAAAGATCGAAATCCGGGCCGATGGATTTCTCGAAAAGTTGCAGATGATGGCGGATAATCTTGCGCATGGGGTCCGATACACGGGTGACCAAGGGATGGCTGCCCTTGACCAGGGCGGAGAGTTCATCGCGGAGCTGTTCAGGACTTGCGGTCTTGGGCAGCCGGTGAGCAAAAAGCTCGAAAATCTCGGGATACCCGTGCAGGGTGCGATCAGCGAGGGCCATGAGCCGATTGCGCAGGTCGCCCACGGCCGGCATGTCGAAATAGCGCCGCAGCACGGCGGAGCTTCCGCCGGAGTCAAAAGGCGTGACCAGATGCACGGAGTTGTGGGTATAGCCGACCAGGGCCTGACTGGTTTCCTTTAAGGCCGTTCCTCCCGTAAAAAAGAGAATACGCGGCCCGAGGTCGGGGCTGCGCTGCGCCCTGGCCACGCGAACAGGGTCGGGCACTCTGATTTCCCTGGTTACGCGGATCGCCGTCATGCCTTTTCCAGCAGCCGCAGACACCCATTTGCGGCCTGGTCGAAATCCACCCCGCCGCTGATCTCGAAGACCCGGCATCCGGCAAGGGCCTGTGCATAGTCATCAGCGGAAGGAGCATAGGCTTTTTCGGAAGCGAAAAAGAGCCCGGTGTCCTTCATGAAGGCGGCCAGCAGGTCGTGCCGCTGCCGGATATCGATCTCGGCCATGCGCATGGGCGAACCGTCGCGCCGCCAATTGAGCAGCACCAGAAAACGCATGGGACATTGCAGTATGAACCGGTCCGGACCGAAAAGGCGGTCGATGAGGGCGTCGTACTTGTGCTCCAGGCTCCAGAGTTCCTCTGGGGGCAGACTCTCGAAGCGGGCCTTGTCCTCCGGGGCGATGATGTCCGTCAGATCCGGGTTGTGGAGGGCCGTGCCGGGATTGATGCGCGGGTGCTTGGCCACGCCAAACATGACCGGACCTGGCTTGCCCGAACGTATCATCAGGCGATCATTACTGACGAAGGTCACGCCTTTGCTGACCAGATGCAGGGCCAGGGTGGACTTGCCCATGCCCGAAAACCCGGCCATGGCCATGCCGGTCTCGCACACGGCCACGCCTGCGGCGTGAGCCAGCAGGCAGCCGTCGCCCAGCTTGCGTTCGATGAAGCGGTTGTTGACAAAATTGATGACCTGGTTGGGGTTGGCCTCGCAATCGCCCACAGCCAGATTCTCGCCATTTCCAAACAGAAAATGCAATCCCGTCAGCCGCTTGCGAATGACACGCCCACCGGGAACATCGACCCATTCTTCCTTGATCTTGGTCTTGCCGGGATCCGGCTCCTTGACCTTGAAGGACAACCCGAGATCCGGGACCTCGGCCTGCAGCGCGGTGATGAAGATATCCGCGTCTTCGCGTGAATTCAGGAAGGGCGCAAAATAGGTATCGAGCTCGCGGGCCAGTTTTTCCGAATTCGTCATGACCATGAAACGGCAGTCGCCCATGCTCAGGCAGACCTGATGCGGGGTGGCGACCCCGGCGCTCAGAAGATTTATGAGTCCGGCCAGAGTGGTGTCAGCGCACACGGATTTTCTCCATTACATAGTCAGTATACATGGCCGCCGCGTCAAGGCCGCAGGCGTCCTGGATGCCCCGGAAGCCGCCAAAGGCCGAGACCTCGAAGACAACCGGCCCCTTGGCAGACTCCACCACGTCGACGCAGGTGAAATCGAGATCAAAAAGGGCCTGAGCCTTTTCCGCCATGTCAATGGCTTCCGGCGAAGGTTCGGCCGGCGCATATTTGCCCCCCGAGGCGGTGGTCGTGTTCCAGGCTCCCGTCCCGCACCTGGCGTAGGTGGTCAGGTACTTGCCCCCCAGAAAGACGATGCCCAGATCCTGCCCCGGCAGTTCGATCTTCTGCTGCAGGTACATGATGGGATTTTCGGCGTGGAAGACCTCGATGGCCGCACGCGCTTGGGGACCGTGATCGATGACGGTCATGCCCCGTGCCTTGGACGTGAACAGCGGCTTGAACACGGCCGAGCCATAACGCTGCACCGCGCCCAGAGCCTCGCCCACGGACTCGGTGATGGTCGTCGGCGGCATGGGGATGTCAGCAAGGCGCAGGGTCACCGTGCAACTCAGGCGGTCAAGCACCCGCATGATGGACATGGGCGAGGAAAAAATGGGCAGCCCGCGCTGCGCCAGGAAGCGCAGCACTTCGAGCCTGTCCAGAAGATCCGGGGAGTAGCGCGCACCGATCTTTTTGATGATAAGTGCGTCGAGGCCAGCCAGGTCAACCCCTTCCATCCACACACTGCCGCTGTCCAGGTCCATGCAGACCTGCTCCATGTCCACCAGCAGCCGAAATCCGGTCCTGGCGGCCACGGTGTCGGCCAGCAGTTCCGAAGACCATCCGCCACGCGTACCGACCACTCCTATCTTCATGACATTTCCTAATAGTTGAGTATTTCAAGCGGAAAAGAAAAATTCGCCAGATCTTCCTGACTTTGCTCCACAAGTCTTTCCATGAGAAAAAGACTGCGATTGTACATGGACAGGGCAAAACCGCGATTGAGTTCGAAACGGGTCGAGGTATAGAGCGACCTGGCCACGCCGAGTCCCAGACGAATGTCGAAACTTTCGTCCCTGTTTTCCACGGCAAAGGCTTTGGCAAAGGCGTAGAAACTCCGAATGGTCCCGGTGATGCGCTCGCGCGCCTCCTGCTCAAGGACCGGCAGACGGAAATTTGAGACCAGAAAGACCGAGACGTCCTGAACGTAATCGGCATGCTGCGACCGGTGCAGATCGATGAAATAGATCTTCTGCTCCAGATGGCTGTAGATGACGTTGTTGATATTGAAGTCGCCGTGGATGAACACGGAAAATGGAGCAGGGAACCGCGCCTCGATGTCCATGCATTTCTTGATCAGTTCGCCCAGGGACGGGATGGCCACGGAACCCATGCCCATGGGTGGCCGCATGAACTCCGGGTGGACCTGCAGGATGGAGGACATGCGGTCGCCGACCTGCCGCATCATGTTCGTGGGCATGTCGTGGCGATTCAAGGTCTGTTCCCAGATATGCTGAATGGTCTGCTCGAAAATGAACAGGGCGTTCTCGAAAATCTCTCTGTCGGCGTTGAAAATGGCCTCATCGAGGGTGCAGCCGGACAGGAATTCGGTCAGCAGCGAGGCATTCTCCCCCTCCTCCTGGTAGCTGAACACTCTGGGTACCAGCCCGGGAAAAATCTCGTTCCAGCACTCCAGGTTGATTTTTTCCTGTCTGATCTTGCGCAGGTTGCCTTCCTTGAAAATGGAATCCCGCGCCTGCGGGGATTTCTTCTCCTCGACCCGGGCGATGCGGCATCCGGAGCGCGACCCCCAGATCCCCTGGAAGTCCACGTCCGTGACCTCGCCCTGCAGCCCCGACTTGGACAGGTTGCGTTGCAGGGCCTGAAATTGCTGGATCTTGATGCGCTCGCCGATGATCACAAAAAGCAAGGCCTCCCCGATGTTGAGCAGGCTGTCGCCGATGCGCTCCAGGTAGCGGATGATGAACAGCGACGTGATGTGATCCTCCACATTGCGCCCGATGCGCAGGTGGATCATGATCTTGTCGAAATTTTCCTTGTACATGCCGTCGAGCTCGTCTTCCATGCGACAGATGGCCAGCGCGCCGGAAAGATTGGCTTTTTGCAGCACCGGGAGGATTTCGCTGATCGTTGCGTGAATTTTCTGAAAACTGTCCTTGTGGTCGAAATTTTCCAGAAAACGGGGAGTGGACAGATAGCCCATCTGTTTGGCGATGTTCACGCAATAGTCGCCAATGCGTTCGAGGTTGATGGTGATGATGTGCACGGCGCGCAGATACTTCATCTGCTCCGGGCTGAGTTTGGTCTGATTGAGCGTGGTGAAGCACTTGTTCTCGATGACGTTCTTCAGGTTGTCGATGTAATCGTCCTTGCTGAATATCTTGTCGTAGGTCGACGGCGTCGGTGCGAGCACGAATTCGTTGGTGGCCTTGATCTGGTTCTGCACCTCCATGATCAGGAACCGAAAATTTTCATCGAGTCCTTCAATTGTTTTGAGCATGGGGGTCCCTAGGAAGTTATGGAGATTTCGCCCGTCGCAGGCAGCTCGTCGCGCCTGTCTTTCCAGCTGACCTTGATGCTCAGCTTGTTTTCCGCGCCCTTCTTCTTCACCGAGACCTCAAACTTCATGAAACCGCCCGGATTCAGGAAGATTTCGGACCCATCCGAATTGAGCACGATCCGCCCCTGCCCAAAACCTTCCCGCAGGGCTTCCAGATACTTCTGTATGGTTCTGCTGTCCTGCACGGACTCGAATTCAAACTTGCCGTCTTGAGACATTGTGCTTCCTCGTTTTCAGCCAAGCAGGCGTTCGCGGTACTCGCGTATGACTATTTCCCGGCTCATGCCCGAAAGGATAAGCCTCTTTGATATCTCCAGGTCATCCCAGGCAGGCTGGTAACCGATCTCACGGTTCGCCTTCTCATGGTTCTGCTGCGAAACGTCCTTGACCTTTTCGCCCATGTGCGTGTCGTCGCCCATGAAGACCAGCTTGCGCCGCGCGGACGGTCCCGCGCAGGCATTGGCCCGGCCCACGGCCGCGATCAGAAAGTCCGTGTAGCGCTGTGACTGAGGGTTCCAGACTTCGTACCCGTCCACATCATAGTCGGCCAGCAGGATAGGCCAGAACTGTTCGGGATGGGGGATGATGATCCCTCCGCCAAGTGCTCGTGCTTCCTCGATGACCTCGGAGGTGCGATAGAAATAGCGCAGGGAGAAATGCGTCTTGACGATGGCTTTGACCGCCGAAAGATAGGTCTGGATGCGGTCGATGAGCTCTTTGTCGTAATATGATCGCAATGCATCGAAATAATTGCGCAACAACTTGTTTTTAAGGGCATCCTGAGGCAGACTTGCGTGTCTGTCCTCCACCATGCGCTGCACCTTGGTCACGTGATGGCGGACAAACTCCACCAGATCCAGGTCCGCCCCGGTTTCTCGCGCCGCCTGCTCGATGCGGTCCTCCAGCGGGGCGGTGATGGTGTGCATGAAATCAAAAAGCTGGGAAGCCCGGTAGGTCAGGGTGTGGCAAAGCATGGCGCGCAGGGTGTGGGCTTCTTGCACCCTCTGGGTACTGAAATGCAGCAGCAGTTGCACTTTCTGGTTGAAGCCGTGGGAATAGCAATCCACCTCCACGCCGCTGAAATCCCCGTACTCCATGATCTCATTGTGCTGGGTCGGAATGATCAGGTTCTCCGACATGTTCGGAAACATGGCCTCGACACGCTGCCTGATGACCCCCATGGGAACGAACTCAGGGTGCCAGTGTACGGCCATGACGCTGTGTTGAACGGGCAGCGTCAGTTGCGGATCTGCAAGGGCGGCCAGCATTTCTTCGCTCAGGTCCGTGCTGATCACGGCCTCAAAAACAGCAAGGTCCTGTTCGGTGATGGCAGGGTCCCAGGCGGCGGGATTCATCGGATCTGGTGCGCGCATGTGCGGAGCCTATTTGTAGCGGTCGTGGCAGGCCTTCTTGGCCTGAATCAGTGCTTCGACCACCGCGGCCGTGGCAGCCATATCCTCACTGTCGCAGGATTCGCGCAACCGGTCGCACAATTCCATGTAGGCAGGATAGAATTCATCCCCGTAGCCGTGAAAGGAGACCATCTTTTCCGAATCCGAAAGAAAAACCGAGACGATTTCGCGCGAAGGCATTTCCGCCCGAGTAACGCTCTCCCGGATGGCCTTGAAATAGACCTGCATTCTCTTCTTGAGTTTGGAGTAGCTCTCGCACACGACTCCGGAGCCGCATGGGTCTTCGGCTCCGCAGACCTTGAGCCCCTTTCCGGTGAACTTCACCTCCAGAGCGTCTTCCTGTCCCAGATCGACCTTGATCTTGAACTTGACCAGTTCGGCCAGGCTGATTCCGTATTCGCCCAGTTCGTCGGATTCCGCTTCCAGGGTGTCCGCAAGCTTGCGCAAAAGTTCGGCGGCCTCGGAACGGGACAGCTGCCAGTTGTGTTTGAGCTTCATGGCCATGAGTAATTCCTCGATGTGATGAATTGTGGGGATAAGTGCCGATTTTGTCTGTGATCGCCGATGCAAAGTCAATCCCTCCACTGTGACATTTGCGTAACATTTGTGTGACACTGCATAATACGCACAATATGTGTCGCTAATATTTATCAAATTGCCATACTCTTGTAACAATGCTGACTTCCACGATGGATACTTAAAGCAAACCATTACGAGGTATGCATATGTATTCACAGCGAAAGGCGGACATGCATGTCCACTCCAAGTTCTCCAGCAGGCCATCGCAATGGATCCTGCAAAAGCTCGGTTGCCCGGAGAGCTTCACGGAACCTGCGTGCATTTATGAACGAGCCAAAGCGGCAGGCATGGACTACGTCACCATCACCGACCACAACGTCATTGAAGGGGGGCTCGAGATCGCCCATTTGCCGGACGTGTTCCTCAGCGAGGAAGTGACTACCTATTTCCCGGAGGACCGCTGCAAGCTGCATGTTCTGGTCTACGCCATCACCGAGGCGCAGCACGGAGAAATTCAGCGACTGCGGGATAACGTCTTCGACCTTTGCGGATATCTACGCCGCGAAGGCCTCGTGCATGCCCTGGCCCACCCCCTGTTCGCGGTCAACGACAAGCTGAGCGTCGAGCATTTTGAACAGGCCCTGCTTCTCTTTGATATTTTTGAATTGAACGGGTGCCGAGATGACATGCAGAACCAGGTCCTGAAAACGATTCTGGCCGACCTGGACCGTGTGACCATCGAGATGCTGGCTGACCGGCACGGTTTGGAACCGCTGGGTTGCAAGGCCTGGGAAAAGGGCATCATCGGAGGCTCCGACGATCACTCGGGCCTGAACATCGCAAGCATGCATACCCTGGCCAAAGCAGAGGGGCTGAACGATTTTCTCGACGCGGTGCGCACGGGACGGACACGGCCTGCGGGACGAGCCGCCACCGGGCACGGACTGGCGCGCAACCTCTACGCCATCGCCTACCAGTACTACCAGGCCAGGGCCAGGCGCACGCACTCCAAAATGCTGTGCATGCAGTTCGCCGACCACATGCTCGGCGCGGGCCATGACCCCTGCGACGGGATTCTGGCCCGTCTGCACGCCGCCATCGGCACGCGCAAGAGCAGCACATATCTGCGCCTGACCGACGCCGAGGGGATAAAGGCTCTGCTGCTCAAGGAAGTGACCCGCATCATCGAGACCGACCAGGTGTTCACAGACATCGCCAAAGGAAAAAAGGGCGCGGACTTCGACCGCGAATGGTTTCGCTGCGTTGGCCAGGCCTCGGACAAGCTCATCGCAAACTTTCTGGACCGCATGCTCACAAGCGCACTGGGCGCGGACATATTCGACATCTTCAGCACCATCGGCACGGCCGGGTCCCTGTATGCCCTGCTGGCCCCGTATTTCGTTTCTTTCGGACTTTTCGCCCGCGAAAGGTCATTCAGCCGTACGTGCGCCAGGGCCTTTGGACATGCCAGGCCCAAACCGCTGACCCTGCTGCATTTCACGGACACCTTCGAAGACGTCAACGGCGTATCCTGGACCATCCGCCAGCAGCTTGAAATGGCCCTGACGCACGGCAAGCGGATGACGGTGGTCACCTGCGGGCAGGGCGAAAGCGGCCCCGGACTGAAAGTCTTCGATCCCATCGGCACCTTTGCCATACCTGAATATCCGGAACTGACCCTGGCCTATCCACCCTTCTTGCGCATGCTGGAATACACGCTGGAAGCGGACGCAAAGCTTATCCTCGCCGCCACGCCGGGCCCAGTGGGGCTTGCCGCGCTGGCCATCAGCCGCATCCTGCAGATTCCCATCCACGGCACCTACCACACGGCCTTTCCGCAGTATGTGGCCTCACTGACCGGTGATTCGGGCCTCGAAGACCTGACCCGCAAGTACATGGCATGGTATTACAAACAGATGGATGTCGTTTACGCGCCGTCCCAGGCCATCGCCGACGAACTGGCGTCCTTTGGTGTCGAACGCAGGGCAATCCGGGTCTACCCTCGCGGAGTGGACACCGGGCGCTTCGACCCGGCCAAACGCAACGGCTTTTACAAGCGCTGGCCAGGAATGGATTCGTTCAAGCTCATCTATGTCGGACGAGTTTCCAGGGAAAAGGACCTGAACGTCCTGACCGCTGCCTACAAAAAAGCGCTGGCCGAAATGGACGGGTGCGGCATCAGGCTCATCGTTGTCGGAGACGGACCGTACCGGGAGGAGATGGAGCAGGAGCTTGCCGGGCTGCCGGCACTTTTCACCGGGGTCCTGCATGGCGAGGCGCTGGCCGAAGCTTACGCATCGGCGGATCTTTTTGTCTTTCCGTCGACCACGGACACGTTCGGCAACGTGGTGCTTGAGGCACAGGCATCCGGCCTCCCGGTTATCGTCAGCGACAAGGGCGGCCCCATGGAAAACATTGCTCCCGGCAGGACGGGACTTGTCGTTCGCGGGCGCGACGTTGATGATCTGGCGCAAGCCATGCTTGAACTCTGCACCGATCCAAGCCGGGTGAAACGCATGGGAGAGGAAGCGCGCGTGTATGCCGAAGAGCGCAGCTTCGGCTCCGCGTTTCTGGCCACTTGGGAGCTTTACAGGAACGTGACCACCGCCGCGTGAGGGCTGTCCACAAAAGGCAGGCCGCGAGACGCGCAAAGACGCCTCGCGGCCTTCGGAGAGAGGGAAATCAGAGCCCGGTCTTGATGACCATGTCCGTGATGGGGCCGCGCGAGCGCTCACCCTTGAGCACGATGTGTCCGTAGGCGGGCAGGCCTTTGAGCATCTTCACGGTCCAGTTCAGGCCGTTGTTGGACTCGTTGAGATAGGGGTTGTCGACCTGGCGCGTGTCGCCAAGGCAGATGCACTTCACGTTCTCGCCCATGCGGGTCAGGAGCGCCCGCGTTTCGGAGCGCGACAGGTTCTGCATCTCGTCGATGATGACCACCGCGTTCTCAATGTTCATGCCCCGGATGAACGCGATGGGGAGAATTTCGAAGCGCTTGGGGTTGAAGCGGAAATTGCCGCTCTCGCTGTCGGCGAAGATGCGGTTGGCCGGGCGCAGGTCGTGCAGTTTCATGAGCAGGTCCCCGACGTAGCGCACGTACGGGGCCATCTTCTCTTCCAGATCGCCGGGCAGGTAGCCCAGCTTGGCCCCGATCTCGATGACCGGCTTGACGAGGTAGACCTTGCGGTAGGGGTTGTCTTTTTTCTCCAGGGCCATGAAAAGGGCCGCGGCCAGGGCCAGGAAGGTCTTGCCGTACCCGGCCTCGGACTGGACCGTGACCAGGTTCACGGCGTCGTCGAGGAGCAACTCCAGGGCCAGGTTCTGGTAGACGTTGCGCGGGCGAACGTTCCAGACGTTGTGCTGATAGTCGATGAAGCGGGGGCCGGAGGTGGCGTGCATGTACGGCTGTCCGCCGATCCACGCGAAACTGTTGGGAAAGGGCTCCTCGCCCTCGCGCACAAAGCCGGTGTAGGACTGCGATTCCGAGCGGAACGGGTTGGAGTCGCGATAGCCTTCGCTGGAGATGGCGTGGATGCGGGCCTTTAATTGCAGAATGCGGTCATTGGTGACCAGGATGGGCGCATCCACCCCGCTGTCTTTGAGCTCATCGAGAATCAGGTCGTCGCCGCTCTTGTTTTCCGCATCCGGGAACGAGCGCGGCGGCAGGAAATACACATCCGGATCGTCCTGCAGGGCGGCGATGGCCTGGGCCACGATGTGGGCCACACGCGGCTCGCGCTTGAGTTTGTCCAGTTCCCGCAGGACGGTGTACGGCAGGATGACCCGGTTTTCCTGTCCGTTGCGCAGGGCGCGGATGCAATGCGGGTTGTCAATGAGCACATTGGTGTCGAGCACGTAGTTTTTCTGCATGCAGGGGCACAAATCCTTAGGGGCTACCTGCCCCGGTCCGGACCGTTGACGGGAAAGTTCGGCCGATCAGACTGCTGCCGGAAGCCCGTTCCCTAGCCCGTTGCGCCCGAATTCGCCGGGATGTCTGTCGATGGTCTCCTGGCACTCTATGCAGTAGAGCGCGCTCGGTATGGCCAGGAGCCTGCGGTCGGCGATATGCTCTCCGCACATCTCGCAAATCCCGTAGGAATCATTGTCGATGGCCTTGAGGGCGACGGTGATGTCCCGCAGCAGCTTTACGTTGCGATTGTAGCGTATCACGTTCCAGTCCCGGGAGGAAGCGGTGCAGGCCTGGTCGGCCAGATCCGGTTCCATGGGGCTGTTCTGGCTCAAATGCTCGCGCAACATCTCGTTTTCTTTTTCAATTTTCCGAAATTTATCCCGTAACTGAATCTCGATTCCCTGATGGATATGACAGACGCTGGGCATGGGTACCTCCCGGTGGTGCGGCCAGAAAGCCCGCCCGGAACATCCGGTCCTGGCCTCTTGGCTTTTACGCACCCTAGGGACGGCGTGTTGCGGCCCAGCGACGGGGAAGAGGAGGTTTCATGACACCTAAGCTCCGATATCGGCCGACAGGCGATCGACAATGAGCTGTTCCAGGGCTGGGTCATCCTGCAGGGTGGGCTGGAGCACGAACTCGACCTCGGGAAACTCCCTCTGCAGTTCGGCGATCATATCGGGAATGTCTTGCTCGATGTGCACCCCGTTGTAGAGAAAGTACTGCATGACCACGATGCGTCGGCAGTCATCCGCAGCCAGCACGCGGACCTGATCGGCCAGGGTCGGCTCTCCGAGAGAAAAAAAGGCCGGCAGTACCGCCGCAGTCGCGACCCGTTCCGCGACGCGCGCGACCATGGCCGTGAACCGCAGAGCAACCTCGGCGCGCCGACTGCCGTGACCCAAGACAATCATTCCTGTTTTCATCAAACGCCCTCCTGAAATAAAAAAAGGGGGCCCGCTCATCCCAGGCGCCCCCGACACGACAGTCCGGATCAGAGCTAGTGCTTGTGATCCTCATGGGGCACCGCGCCCTGCTCGTCGTGGGTATGGTCGTGATCGTGATCATGGGGATGAGAGTGAGTCAGGTCCCCATGGCTGTGTTCATGATCATGATTGACCACCGTCGTCGTGGCCTTGCCGCGCTGACATCCGCAACCCTTGCACATATGAACCTCCCAGAGCCTGTGAATTCAGGCATTTCGTGATGAATATGCCTCCCATGGTAATCCTTTCCACGTCAAAGGCAAGATCGCGCAAAATGCAGAATGCTGCACGCGCGCACCGGTTGTGCAAAAAAATGCACCACATGTGCAGGCCTGGCTACCAACACTTTCCCCTAACCTTCCGGAATTAAAGAATCGAAACTTTTGGCACAGCCTCTGCTTAGACAAAACCAACCAAAGACATTCCACTACCTCCAGAATGTATAAGGAGCTTTCAATGTACCTCAAGCATCTCATCCTCCTCCTCGCACTGGTCCTGGCCCTCGCAGCCGGGGCCCAGGCCTACAGGGGCGGCTGTCCGGGACAGGGACACTACCAGGACTTCATGTCCGGGCTGACTCCCGAACAGCAGCAGAAAGTCCAGGCTTTGACCGACGAGCACCACAAGGAACTCTTTGCCCTCCACAAAGAGCTTGTGACCAAGCACGAAGCCATGGAAGCCCTGTTCGCGGCAACCCCTGCCGACAAGGCCGCCATTGACAAGGCCGTGTCCGAAGTAAGCGGGCTGCAGGCGAAAAAAGCCAAGCTCAACGCGGACTATCGCGTGGAACTGGCGGAAATCGCCGGTAAACCCGTACCCTTCGAATCCGGCAAAGGCTGCGGGCGCAAGGCCGGGTGCGGAGCATACTCCAGCGGCGCTACCCCAGGTGCCGGCTCCGCCCCGTGCTGTCCTCCCGCGCAAACCATGTAAACCTTCTCTCCCCCTCCCTTGAAAAGGGCAAAGGCCGTACCCCCTGCGGCCTTTGCCTTTTCCATGACAAAGGAAAGCCATGGAACTTGTCTTGCCGTCACGCAGCAACCGAACCATCATGATGGCCACCATGGCCGTCTTCATGCTCGGACTGGCGCTGAGCTTCTCCACGTGGCGCAACCTGCGCCAACAGCAAGACTCCTTTCACGAGCACGCGGTGGTCACTGCCAGGTCCATCGCCGCCGGTATCGAAATCAACCTGCGCCGGGAACTGCGGCTGCCGGCAGCGCCCGAGCATGCCAACACGCTCCTGCACCGCCACCGCACCCTGGCCCGGGAACTCCTGCAAGACTACATCAAGCGCACCGACGCCCGATTCATCGGCCTCTACAACCCACGGGGACACATCCTGCTCTCTTCCCACGATGACCCACGGGCCATCCAGAACCAGTTGCCGACCATCGCATGGGAGAGCATGGGCAACGAGGGCGAGTGGAGCGGACAGATGGATTTCGAGGGGCAGCCCATCATGGTGCTGGGCCGCATCTCGCATCTCACCACTGACGCCAATTGTCCTGACGGTCAGTGCCCCCCGGACAAGCAACCCCCGCTGCTGATCATCGGCGTGGACATGACCCAGCATCTGGCCGCCTTCGGCAAATACCAGCGCACCGCCATCCTCCAGACAGGGTACATCCTCGCCGTCACCATCGTATTCTGGATCCTGTTGCTGGGCTTTTTGCAGCGCAACGAGCAGCGAAAAAGGCTGCAACGCCTGGAATCCTTCAATGCCCGCCTGCTGGACAACATGCCCGACGGCCTGCTGACCCTCTCCGCCGACGGGACAGTCGTCGCGGCCAATCCTGCGGCCACAAGCCTCATGGGCGGGCCGGAAATTGTCGGCCATCCGCTCTCGACCCTTTTCTCCACCCTTGGCCTGTCCGCCGACCGGCAGACCGGCCAGGAATGGACCACCCTCAAGACCTCGGACCGGCATCTGGAAATCCTGCAGCTGCCCCTGAAAGACGGGTCGGAGCAAAGCCTCGTGCTGGTGCGTGACCGCACCGAACTGGCCGCTCTCGAACGCGAACTGCACCGCAACGAGAAGCTGGCTGCCATCGGCCGCATGGCCGCCGGAGTGGCTCACGAAATCCGCAACCCGCTCTCGGCCCTGCGCGGGTTCGCCCAGTTTTTCGCCAAGAAGCTGGCCGGACGCGATCCGGAGGAGCTCTACGCCCGGACCATGGTCCAGGAAGCGGACCGCCTCAACCGGGTCATCACCGACCTGCTCTTCCTGGCCCGCCCCCGGCAGCTGAGCTTCGACCATGTGCCCCTTGCAGAGATTTTCCGGGAAGTGCATACTCTCTTGTCCATGGATGTGGCGGGCAAAAGCGGCGAACTGGAATACGAAACCGGCGCCGTGACTGCCCTGGCCGACCGGGACGCCCTGAAACAGGCCGTCATCAATCTCGTGATGAACAGCGTGGAGGCCCTGCCGGAGAAAGACGGCCTGATTGAAATCGGCGCCGAGGCAACGGACACGGGGACTTGGCTGCGCGTCCGGGACAACGGCAGCGGCATGACCGCGGAAGAACGCGAGCATGCGCTTGAGCCCTTTTTCACCACCCGCGACAAGGGCACCGGCCTTGGCCTGGCCATTGTGCACACCATCATGCAGGAACACGGCGGGAGCATCCAGATCGAAACACCGGAAGCCGGAGGCGTCATCGTCTCCCTTTTCTTTCCCGCAACCCAAACCGAGCACCGCACATGAATCCGCAGCCTACAGTTCTGGTCATTGACGACGAGCCCGCGCACCGGCTCATGGTCCGCGTCGTCCTCGGCGACGCCGGATTCCGCGTACTCGAAGCCGACAACGGTTCTTCCGGGCTGGCCACCCTGCGGTCCAAACCCGTGGACGTCGTGCTGCTGGACATGCGCATGCCGGGCATGAGTGGCCTTGACGTGTTGCAGAAGATGCAAGAGGAAGCCATGCCGACGCCGGTGATCATGCTCACCGCCTTCGGCAACGTGGGCAGCGCCGTGGAAGCCATGAAAATCGGCGCATGGGATTACCTGGCCAAACCCACGGACAACGACGAACTGCTGGCCGTGGTGCAAAAGGCGGCAGAGCATGTCCGCCTGACCCGCGAAAACCGCGATCTCAAAAAACAGATCGGCCAACTGCGCGAGACGCGCATCATTGGCGCGAGCCCCGAAATCCGCAGGGTCGTCGAGCTCATCGAACAGGTTGGCCCGAGCGAAGCCAACGTGCTCATCCTCGGCGAGTCAGGCACCGGCAAGGAGCTGGTGGCCCAGCAACTGCACGAAAAAAGTGCACGCGCGGCAGGGCCGCTGGTCAAGGTCAACTGCGCGGCCCTGCCTGAAAACCTGCTCGAGAGCGAACTCTTCGGCTACATGCGCGGCGCCTTCACCGGCGCGGCCCAGGACAAGCCCGGACGTTTCCAGCTGGCCGGAGGAGGCACCCTTTTTCTCGATGAAATCGGCGAACTGCCGCTGACCTTACAGGCCAAGATCCTGCGCGCCCTGCAGGAGCGCATCGTCGAACCCCTGGGCAGCGTGACCCCGGTCAGCATCGATGTGCGCTTCATCGCGGCCACCAACCGCGACCTGCCGACCATGATCGCCCAGGGACTGTTCCGCGAAGACCTCTACTATCGCCTGAATGTCCTTGAAATCCGAATCCCTCCACTCAGGGAGCGCATCGAGGACATCCCCCTGCTCGTCGACTACCTGCTGGAAAAGCTCAGCCGCAAGAACAACCGCCCCGTGCGCACCGTCAGCCGCGAGTTTCTGGACGCGCTGTGCCTGCACGAATGGCGGGGCAATGTGCGCGAACTCGAGAACATCCTGGAACGAGCCCTCATCCTCTGCCGGGCCGACACCCTGGACGTGCGGGACCTTCCGGAACATCTGACCGCTCCGCAACCTGCTATGCGTCCCAGGCACCACGCACAGCCCGGAGAAAGCCCCCTGGAGACGGCAGAGCGGCAGGCCCTGGAAGAAACCCTGCGCAAATACGCCGGGCACCGCGAACGCACGGCCCAGGCACTTGGCATCAGCCGTCGCACCCTCCAGTACCGCCTCAAGAAATACGGGCTGACCACCAGATAGAAAAGGCCGATCCCCTCGCGGGAACCGGCCTTTTTCTTTGCTTCTCAATCCCGTTAGAGACCGCAGGCGTCCTCGAGATATTTCATACGCAGATTACGCGTGACCAACACGGGGCAGGTCGCCCCTTCGAGCACGCGGGTGACCACGCCGCCCATGATCACGTTCTCCAGCACGGACAGTCCGCGCGAACCGATGACGATGAGGTCGCAATCCAGCTCGTCCTGCACGTTCAGGATCACGTAGTCCGGCCGACCGCTGCGCGAGATGAGCTCCACGTCCATGTCGCAGGGCTCGAGCAGCTTCTTGTATTCCTCAAGCAAGGCCATGGACCGGGCCTCGGCGTTCTTGCGCAGCTTTTCGGCCATTTCGCCGCCAATGGTCATGTTGACGGGCTCCCAGACGTTGAGCAGGTAAATCTTCGGATATCTGGAATTGACCAGCTGCGTGCCATACTTGCACGCGTTTCTGGAAGAATCCGAGCCGTCCACCGGAATAAGTACACGTTCTACCTTGATCATATTCGTTCCTCCTTGGCGACCAGGGCCGCCTCAAAGTTGTTGATTAGTGGAAGAAGAGAAAGTTCATCAGCACGAAGCAGGGCACCAGAATACCGATGGACCAGGCCATGTAGCCGAAGAAACTGGGCATCTTGATACCGCCCGTTTCAGCGATGGACCGGACCATGAAGTTGGGCGCATTGCCGATGTACGTGCAGGCCCCGAAGAAGACCGCGCCGGCCGAGATGGCCAGCAGGGTGCCGACTTCCTGCATCAGCCGCTGGGCGTCTCCGCCGGCCGTGTTGAAGAACACGACATAGGTCGGGGCGTTGTCCAGGAAGGCGGACAGAGAGCCCGTCAGCCAGAAATACATGGTGTGGTTGTCCAGGCCTTCGGCCGTTCTGACCATGGAAATCAGGCCGCTCAGGGCGCCGTCCATGCCCGCGCGCAGGATGGAGATGGCCGGGATCATGGAGATGAAGATGCCCGAGAAGAGCTTCGCCACCTCGCGGATGGGTTCCCAGTCGAACTCGTTGCGACGGCGGATCTCCGTGGACGTTATCTTGAGGCTCACAAAGGCCAGGCCCAGCAGCAGCAGGTCACGAATGATGTTCTGCAGCTCGATATGGACTTCGTAGACGGTGATTTCAACGCCAGGCTTCCACATGCCGCTCATGAGCACACCGCCGACCACGCCGAGAAGAAGCAGCAGGTTGGGAGTGCCTTCCAGGCGCAGCTTGCCGTCCTGACCCGCGTCAGGGGATTCGGGGCGGCCTTCCTTGTTGAACAGATAGGTGTCCAGGGCAAAGTAGAGAGCCAGCAGAATGGCCGAGAGCACCGCGAAAGGAATGAACATGTGCACCGTGGTCCAGAAGAAGGACACGCCCTTCAAGAAGCCCAGGAACAGGGGCGGGTCGCCCAGCGGCGTGAGGCTGCCGCCGATGTTGGCCACCAGAAAGATGAAGAAGACGATGGTATGTACCTTGTACTTGCGGTGCGAGATGGCGCGCATGAGCGGACGAATGAGCAGCATGGCCGCGCCGGTGGTGCCCATCCAGCTCGCCAGCAGGGTGCCGATCAGCAGGATGACCACATTGACCTGCGGCTTGCCCACCAGGGAGCCGCGCAGGCACACGCCGCCGGCGATGGTGAACAGCGAAAAGAGCAGAATGATAAAGGAGATGTACTCCAGAAACAGAACGTGCAGCACATTGTAGACGGCCAGGCTGAACCCGTACACCAGGGCGTAGGGGAGAATGAAAGCCGCGGCCCAGAAGGCGGCGACCTTGCCGTAATTGTGATGCCAGAAGTGGGGAATGGCCAGCGGCATGATGGCGATGGACAGGAGCAGCCCCGCAAAAGGCACGACCCACAGCACCCCCATCTCTTTGCCGATTTCATCCGCGGCGTGATGCAGGCCGCCGGCGGCCCAGACATCCGGAAAAACCCCTAGAACCCCCAGGCCCATAACCGCCAGGCAAAAAAACCAGACTGAACTTTTTCGCATTCGATGTTCTCCTTGTAGGCTGCCACACTGGTGGCAGTCAGCTCACGTGTACGCAGGGGGCGTCTTGCGGACGCCCGGCCTCCCTCCATTTCCCTCGTGAGTCCCAAAAGGCCACCGGATATGCATGATCGCGGTACTTCACCATGCCCCCAAAACGGCCCAAAGGACGAACCCGGACTTTTCGCTCAAGCAGTCCGGGTGGCGCATGCTGCGGCACAAAAAAACCCATCCATTTGTGCCGGATTTCACACACGATGGGGTGCATATTCCATATCCCTTTCCAGAGCAATACCCCTGAGAAACAGGCTGTATATCTCGCTTGCAGGACGCGTGGGCCCCGCGCTATCGCGCCTTGGACCTGAGTCGCCGAATTTCCTGACAAATTCGTACCAAAACGATTCGGAATGTTTCAGAACATCCCCCACAAAAAAAGCGACCGCCTCCCTTGCGGGCGACGGTCGCTTTTTTTGTGGGGCCTGGCCCCTTGAATGATGAATTACAGACCGCAGGCGTCCTGCAGGTATTTCAAGCGCAGGTTGCGCGTGACCAGCACGGGGCAGGTCGCCCCTTCGAGCACGCGGGTGACCACGCTGCCCATGATCACGTTTTCCAGCACTGACAGACCGCGCGAACCGATGACGATAAGGTCGCAGTCCAGCTCGTCCTGGGCGTTCAGGATGGCGTAGTCCGGGCGGCCGCTGCGAGAGATAAGCTCCACGTCCATGCCGCAGGGCTCAAGTAGTCTCTTGTACTCCTCAAGTACGGCCATGGACTTGGCTTCGGCGTTCTTGCGCAGCTTCTCGGCCTTGTCCCCGCCGATAGTCAGGGTGATGGGCTCCCAGACATTGAGCAGGTATATCTTGGGGTACTTGGAATTGACCAGGTGCGCGCCGTACTTGGCCGCGTTCCTGGAGGAATCCGAGCCGTCCACCGGAATGAGTACACGTTCAACCTTGATCATAGTCGTATCTCCATGGCGGGTCGATCCGCCTCAACGTTGACGATTAGTTGATGAAAAGAAGGTTCATCAGCACGAAACACGGAACCAGAATACCCACGGACCAGAACATGAAGCCGAAAAAGCTGGGCATCTTGATGCCGCCCGTTTCAGCGATGGACCGGACCATGAAGTTGGGCGCGTTGCCGATGTACGTGCAGGCCCCGAAGAAGACCGCACCGGCCGAGATGGCCAGCAGGGTGCCGACTTCCTGCATCAGTCGCACGGCATCACCGCCGGCCGTGTTGAAGAACACGACATAGGTCGGGGCGTTGTCCAGGAAGGCGGACAAAACGCCGGTGAGCCAGAAGTACATGGTGTGGTTGTCCAGACCCTCGGCCGTCTTGACCATGGAAATCAGCCCGCTGAGCGCACCCTCCGTGCCAGCGCGCAGGATGGAGATGGCCGGGATCATGGAGATGAAGATGCCCGAGAAGAGCTTGGCCACCTCGCGGATGGGCTCCCAGTCGAACTCGTTGCGACGACGGATCTCGGGGGCCGTGATCTTCAGACTCACGAAGGCCAGGGACACCAGCAGCAGGTCTCGAACGATGTTCTGCAGTTCGATATGGACTTCGTAGATAGTGATTTCAACACCAGGCTTCCACATGCCGCTCATGAGCACGCCGCCGACCACGCCGAGAAGAAGCAGCAGGTTGGGAGTGCCTTCCAGGCGCAGCTTGCCGTCCTGACCCGCGTCAGGGGATTCGGGGCGGCCTTCCTTGTTGAACAGATAGGTGTCCAGAGCGAAGTAGATGACCAGCAGGATGGCGGAGAGCACCGCGAAGGGCACGAACATGTGTACCGTGGTCCAGAAGAAGGACACACCCTTCAAGAAGCCCAGGAACAGGGGCGGATCACCCAGCGGCGTGAGGCTGCCGCCGATGTTGGCCACCAGGAAGATGAAGAAGACGATGGTGTGCACCTTGTACTTGCGGTGCGAGATGGCGCGCATGAGCGGACGAATGAGCAGCATGGCCGCGCCGGTGGTGCCCATCCAGCTCGCCAGCAGGGTACCGATCAACAGGATGACCGTGTTGACCTGCGGCTTGCCCACCAGGGAACCGCGCAGGCACACGCCGCCGGCGATGGTGAACAGCGAAAAGAGCAGAATGATAAAGGAGATGTACTCCAGAAACAGAACGTGCAGCACATTGTAGACGGCCAGGCTGAACCCGTACACCAGAGCGTACGGGATGATGAAGGCCGCGGCCCAGAAAACCGCAACCTTGCCGTAGTTGTGATGCCAGAAATGGGGAATGGTGAGCGGCATGATGGCGATGGACAAAAGCAGGCCCGCAAAAGGCACTACCCACAGTACCCCCATCTGCTTGCCGATTTCATCCGCGGCGTGATGCAGGCCGCCGGCGGCCCAAGCCTCAGGCAACACGCCAAGCAGCCCAATGCTCATGGCGGCCAGGCAAAAAAACCACACTGAACTTTTCCGCATCCGATGTTCTCCTTCTTTGATTGCCGCAAACGCGGCAGTCGGTCGTTTGTGGTCAAGGTCCGGAGCAATCAACGAAAATGCTCCGCCACGACCTTGACCAAGGATTTGGTCAAAAAGGCCAGGTCCTGGTCTTCCATGATGTATGGCGGCATCACGTACACCAAACGGCCAAAGGGACGAACCCAGACGCCCTGCTCAACAAAAGCGGTCTGAATTTCGGCCATTCGCACGGGTTCCCGGAGTTCCACCACGCCGATGGATCCAACAACCCGTACATCAATAGTATATGTCAATTTTCGGCATGAATCAAGATATTCTCGAAGAAGAGCCTCGTGCCTGGCCACTTGCGCGACCCAGTCTCCCTGTGCCAGCAACATCAGCGACGCCTTGGCCACGGCGCAGGCCAGGGGGTTGCCCATGAAGGTCGGCCCGTGCATGAACACGCCGGGCTCGCCTTCGCACACGCCCTCGGCGACACGGTCCGTAGCCAGAGTCGCGGCCAGGGTCATATAGCCCCCGGTCAGGGCCTTGCCGAGGCACATGATGTCCGGGGACACGCCGGCATGCTCGCAGGCAAACAGCCTGCCCGTACGGCCAAAGCCCGTGGCGATCTCGTCGGCGATGAAGAGCACGTCGAACTCGTCGCACAGCTCCCGCACCCGCCGCACATACATGGGGTGATAGAAATGCATGCCCCCCGCGCCCTGGACCACGGGCTCGATGATTACGGCCGCGATTTCGCGGTGGTGACGTTCCAGGGCCTGGCGCATGGGGATCATGTCGTCCTCGTCCCACTCCCCTGCGAAACGGCTGCGTGGCCGGGGCACGAAATGGTGCCCCGGCAGAACATTCCCGAAACGCTCGTGCATCCCGTTTACAGGATCGCACACGCTCATGGCCGCGAAGGTGTCGCCGTGATATCCGCCCCGGATCGTCAGCAGGCGGTTCTTTTGCGGACGGTCCCGGCAGATCCAGAACTGAAAGGCCATCTTGATGGCAACTTCCACGGCCACGGATCCCGAATCGGCCAGAAAAACCTTGGTCAGGGGCGCAGGCGTCATACCGACCAGGAGGCGGCAAAGCTCCACGGCGGGCTCGTGGGTCAGGCCGCCGAACATGACGTGGGCCATGCGCGAAAGCTGATCCGTGACCGCCGCATTGAGAACGGGGTGGTTGTAGCCGTGGATGGCCGCCCACCACGAGGACATGCCGTCGATGAGCTCGCGGCCGTCTTTGAGTTTGAGGCGGACCCCATGGGCGGAAACCACCTCGCGCACGGGCAGGGGATTTGTCGTCGATGTATAAGGATGCCAGATGTGCCGGCGGTCAAAATCAAGGAGGTCGTTGTTCATCATTGTACCGGTGAGGTTTGGGCTTATTGAGGGAATTGCGCTTCGCCGCGGCTTGGGCTAGCAGCACATGGACACGAGGACAAACATGACCGCTACTCCACCGGAATTCAATCTTCAATCCTACGATTTCGACCTGCCCGAAGCCCAGATCGCCCAGGACCCGACCGATAAACGGGGCGAATCACGCCTTCTGGTGCTTGAGCGGGAAAGCGGCGCGGTGCGCGACGCCATGTTCGCCGACCTCCCGGACCTGCTGCCGCCCGGCGCGCTGCTGGTGGTCAACAACACCAAGGTGCTGCCCGCAAGGCTCATCGGACGCAAGGAGTCCGGAGGCAAGGTCGAATTCCTTCTGCTCACGCCCCTGGCCCTCATCACGCATCAGACCGGACCGGACGGCCTGCGGATCGCCATAGCCGAGGGGCTGCTCAAGGCCTCCAAAGGGCCGCGCCAAGGCGATCGCCTCCTTTTTCATGGCCTTGAGCTGTGCATCCTGGAAAAAGGCGAATTTGGCCGCGCCAGGGTCGAAATGCGCTGGCATGGCGACCTGGCCGGGCATTTTCTGAGCCAGGGACACATCCCCCTGCCCCCTTACATCCACCGTGAGGACAAGGCCGAGGACCACACCCGCTACCAGACCGTGTACTCGCGGGAAGACAAGCTCGGGTCCGTGGCCGCGCCCACGGCCGGGCTGCACTTCACCCCGGAGATCATGGACAGGCTTGAACAGCGGGGCATCGGCCTGGCCGAGGTCACCCTCTACGTCGGGTACGGCACATTCAGCCCGGTGCGCGTGGATGACATCCGCGAGCATGTCATGCACGCGGAGTACGCAGAAGTGTCCGAGGGTACGGCGCAGGCCGTGGCCAAGGCCAAGGCCGAAGGACGACCCGTGGTCGCCGTGGGCACGACCACCTCCCGCACCCTGGAAAGCATGGCCACGGCGCTGGGCGAAATCGGTCCGTTCAGGGGCTGGACGGACATCTTCATCCGCCCCGGATACCAGTTTAAGGTAGTGGATCAGCTCATCACCAACTTCCACTTGCCCCGCTCCTCCCTAATCATTATGGTCTGCACACTCGCGGGCAGGCAACAGATTATCGATGCCTACAATCATGCGGTCAGGCAGGGCTTCCGCTTTTTTTCCTATGGCGACGCCATGCTCATCCGCTGACCCCGCGTCATGCCCTGACCTTTTAACACTATCCCCCGTGGAGGTATTCCATGCCAAGCAGAGTCGAGTTCCGGGAGGACCGCTGCAAGGGCTGCCTGCTCTGCACCGAAGTCTGCCCGACCGGCATCATCCAGCAATCTGGCCGATTCAATCAGAAAGGGTACAAGGTGACCGAGGTCACCGCCGATATGATGAGCGAATGCAAAGGTTGCGCTTTTTGCGCCATGATGTGCCCGGATTATGCCATCAACGTCTACACGACGAAGCAGGCCAAAGGAGGAAAGAAATGAGCACTCCCGAACGCATCTTCGTCAAGGGTAACGAAGCCATCTCCCGCGGCGCCCTGGCCGCGGGCATGAAATGCTTTTTCGGCTACCCCATCACGCCGCAGAACGACATCCCCGAATTCCTGTCCCAGGCCCTGCCCGAGGCGGGCGGTCAGTTCGTACAGGCCGAGAGCGAAGTGGCCGCGGCCAACATGCTGCTCGGCGCGGCCGGATGCGGCATCCGGGCCATGACCTCGTCGTCGAGTCCGGGCATGTCCCTCAAGCAGGAGGCCATCTCGTACATGGCCGGCAGCGAGCTCCCCGGCGTGCTGGTCAATGTCAGCCGCGGCGGCCCGGGCCTGGGCGACATCGGCCCCTCCCAGGGCGACTATTTCCAGTCCGTCAAGGGCGGCGGCCACGGCGACTACCGCCTGCTGGTGCTCGCCCCCGGCACGGTGCAGGAAGCCTATGACCTGACCATCAAAGCCTTTGACCTTGCCTTCAAGTACAGAAACCCGGTCCTGGTCCTGGCCGACGCCATCATCGGCCAGATGAAGGAGCCGGTGGTACCCTGGGTGCCTGAAAACCGCGACCCCGAAGAAGGACAGGCTTGGGGGCTGCAGGGTGCCAAGGGCCGTGACCCGCGCCTGCTCAAATCCCTCTTCCTCGAAGACGGGGCCCTGGCCGGACAGAACCTGAAGCTGCAGGCCAAATACCAGGCCATGCAGGCCGAAGTGGACCAGGAGATGTTCCTGACCGACGATGCGGACCTCATCGTCGTGGCGTACGGTTCCATCGGCCGCATCGCCAAGAGCACGGTCCGCAAGCTGCGCGGCCAGGGCAAGAAAGTCGGCCTGGTGCGGCCCATCACGCTCTTCCCCTTCCCTTCGGAGGTGCTCCTCAAACTGGCCAAGGAAGGCAAGCGCTTCCTGACCATCGAGCACAACATGGGGCAGATGGTCGAGGACGTGCGCCTCTCCATCCGGACCGTTGCCGATTCGGCGCTTCATTGTCAGCTGCCCGGCAACCTGCCCACGCCGGATGATTTCGAAGAACCCATTCTGAAGGCGCTGGAGGGATGAGCATGACCCAGGAAATTCGCGTCACAAACTACCCGGAAGTCCTTACCGACCGGGCTTCGCACTACTGTCCGGGCTGCCAGCACGGCACGGCCCATCGTCTGGTGGCCGAGGCCCTGACCGATCTCGGCCTGGTGGACAACACCATCCTTGTCGGCTCCATCGGCTGCTCGGTCTTCATCTACAACTACCTGACCCTGGACGCCATCGAAGCGCCGCACGGCCGCGCCCCGGCGGTGGCCACGGGCGTCAAGCGCGCCAGGCCGGACAAGATCGTCTTCACCTATCAGGGCGACGGCGACCTGGCCTCCATCGGCATGGCCGAGATCATGCACTGCGCCAACCGCGGCGAGAACATCACCGCCATCTTCGTCAACAACACCGTCTACGGCATGACCGGCGGACAGATGGCCCCCACCACCCTGGTCGGCCAGAAGACCACCACCTGCCCCGGCGGCCGCTGCCGGGAAAACGAGGGCATGCCCATCCGCATGACCGAAATCATCGCCTCCCTGGGCGGCGTGGCCTACGCTGAGCGCGTGGCCGTGAACAACGTCAAGAACATCACTAAAGCCAGGAAGGCCGTCACCAAGGCTTTTGAATACCAGACAAAGAACGTCGGCTTCTCCTTTGTGGAGGTTCTGGCCACCTGTCCCACCAACTGGCGCATGACCCCGCTTGCGGCCAACGAGCGAGTGGAGACGGAAATGATCCCCTACTTCCCTCTGGGCAACTACAAAGACGTGCTGGCAAAGGAGGAGAAATGAGCATTTACCAGGATGCAATCATCGCCGGGTTCGGCGGCCAGGGCGTCATGCTCATCGGCAACCTCCTGGCCTACGCGGGCATGGACGCGGGCCTCAACGTGACCTACATCCCGGTCTATGGCCCCGAGATGCGCGGCGGCACGGCCAACTGCACTGTGGTCGTCTCCGACGATGCCATCGGCTCGCCCATCATCCGCTCGCCCGTGAGCCTGATCATCATGAACGGTCCGTCCCTGGTCAAGTTCCAGCCCCAGCTGCAGGACGGCGGAATCCTGATCCTGAACTCGTCCCTCATTGACCCGGCCCAGGCCGACAAGGACCGGGTCAAGGTCTATGCCGTGCCGGTCAACGAGATCGCCGACAGCCTCGGCAACACGCGCATGGCCAACATGGTCGCCATCGGCGCCTACGTGCAGGCCACCGGCGTGCTCCCGGTCAAGCAGGTCCAGGACAGCCTTGGCTCGGTCATCTCCGCGCACTACAGTCACATGATCCCCAAGAACGCCGCAGCCATCCAGGCCGGGGCGGATTACGTCATCGCCCACGGCCAGTTCACATAACGGTTTCCGGGGCCCGCAAGGGCCCCGCTTTCCCGCACCCACTCCTCACCTGAATCGACCGAGGTGCGACCATGCTTCTCCTTGGCATCATCGGCCACCCCATCTCGCACACCTTGAGCCCCGTTCTCCACAACTGGGCCTTCCGGGAACTGGGCATCCAGGCATCCTACCATGTCTGGGACACGCCGCCCGAAAAGCTGCCGGCCTTCATGGCCGCCCTGCGTACCCTGCCCATCCATGGGGCCAGCGTGACCATCCCGCACAAGGAAAAGGTGATGCCCCTGACCGACAGACTGACACGCAGCGCCCGCGATATCGGTGCCGTCAACACCCTGTACTGGGAGGATGGCGCGCTGTGGGGCGACAACACCGACGTGACCGGGTTCATGGCCCCGCTCCTGGAGCACGGGGTGCAGCCCAAAACGGCCCTGGTGCTGGGTGCCGGAGGCGCGGCCCGTGCGGCGGTATGCGGACTGCACCATGCCGGATGGAAGGTCATGCTTTCCTCGCGCACCGAGAGCCGGGCCGACCGTCTGGCCCACTCCTTCGAGGCCACGCTCGTACCCTGGAATGATCGGCACGACACGCGCCCGGACCTGCTGGTCAACACCACCCCGCTGGGCATGTCCGGCCCTTTTCAGGCCCTTTCACCCTGGAAAGGATCCTTGAGCGGCATCTCCCTGGTTTACGACCTGGTCTACACACCCAGAGAAACCCAGCTCCTGGTTCAGGCCCGGCGCGAAGGCGTGGAGTTCATACCCGGTCTGCCCATGTTCGCCCACCAGGCCCTGGCCCAGTTTGAACGCTGGACCGGACGCCGTTTCCCCATGGCCGAGGCCCTCGCCCTGCTTGAAGACGCATTGGCCAGACGCAAGACATGAACCGCTGCCCCTGGGTGGACCTGTCCAAGCCTGATTACGTCCGCTACCACGACGAGGAATGGGGCGTTCCTGTCCACGATGACCGCGTACTCTTCGAATTCCTGATCCTCGAATCCGCACAGGCCGGGCTGTCGTGGTACACGGTACTGCGCAAGCGGGCCGGATACCGCGCCGCGTTTTCCGGTTTCGACCCCATGGCGGTGGCCAGGTACACCGACCGCGACGTGGACCGCCTGCTGCTCTACCCTGGCATCATCCGTCACCGCCGCAAGATCGAGGCCGCCGTTGCAGGTGCGCGCGCGTTCCTTGAGGTGCAGTCCCGGTACGGCTCCTTTGATTCCTATCTGTGGGGCTTTGTCGATGGCCGCCCGATCACGCACTTCATCAGATCCCTGGCCGACTATCCCGTCACCATCCCCCAGTCCGACGCCCTGGCCAAGGATCTAAAAAAGCGCGGATTCGCATTTCTCGGCTCCACCACCTGCTACGCATTGATGCAGGCCGTTGGGCTGGTCAACGACCACAGCCTGGACTGTTTTCGAAGGCACGTGTCGTAGCGCGTGGGGCTTTCCCACTTTTGCACCAAAACGCCGCGTAAGAGCTTTGAACAACTAATTCTGGCACTTCAATGCCAAGCGTGCTAAAGAAACATATTCCATTTTCTTCATAATACGGCCCAGGGGGACAGCATGAACTTTACCGCTCTGCGCAAATTCGTCGCTCCGGAGACCATTTTCGGGGTTGGGGCAGTGGATCTGGCTGGGCAGTACGCAGGCAAATTCGGGATCAGCAAACCGCTGGTCGTCACCGATGCGGGCGTGGTGGCTGCGGGGTGGGCCGCGCGGGTGCTGGAGAGCCTTGCGGCCTTTGATATCGAAGGCGTCATTTTTTCCGACATCACCCCGAACCCAAAAGCCGCTGAAGTCATGGCCGGGGTCGCGGCTTATTTCGAGGGAGAATGCGACGGCATCGTGGCCGTGGGCGGGGGCAGCCCCATGGACTGCGCCAAGGGCATCGGCATCGTTGTCTCCAATGGCGGACACATCCTCGACTACGAAGGCGTGGACAAGATCATCGTGCCCATGCCCCCGCTGATCTGCATCCCGACCACGGCGGGCACTTCGGCAGACGTGTCCCAATTCGCCATCATCAACGACACTGACCGCAAGACCAAGATCGCCATCATCAGCAAGACCATCATCCCTGATGTGGCCCTCATCGACCCCCAGACCCTGACCTCCAAAAGCCCGTATCTTGTCGCCTGCACGGGCATGGACGCCCTGGCCCATGCCATCGAGGCCTTTGTGTCCAGCGCCCACTCCCCCATGACCGACGTGCACGCCCTCGAAGCCATCCGGCTGGTCAGCGACAGTCTCCTGGAATCGATCAAACATCCCGAAGACATGGAGCTCAAGGCCAAGACCATGCTCGGCAGCATGCAGGCCGGACTGGCGTTCTCCAACGCAAGCCTGGGCGCGGTGCACGCCATGGCCCACAGCCTTGGCGGCTACAAGGACCTGCCCCACGGCGAATGCAACGCCCTGCTGTTGCCGCATGTGGTGGACTTCAATTTCACGGCCGCCCCGGAAAGGTTCCGCATTATCGCCGAAGCCATGGGCCTTGATTCCAGGGGGCTCGGCGCCCCGGAAATCCGGGCCTGGCTCATCGAATCCATGACCGGCCTGCGCAACGCGCTGGGCATCCGGGAAAGGCTTGCGGCCAAAGGCATAAACGCCAGTGACATTCCCGTGCTTTCAGACAAGGCCGTGCTTGATCCTTGCCTGATCACCAACCCCAAAACAGCCAACAGGCGCGACATTCAAGTCATCTATGAAGAAGCCACCTGAGGAAGAATCGTCGAACGCAGCCTCGCTGCGTGACAAAATCGTGGGTCTTAGCGAATCCTCGGGACGGAAAAGCTATTACCCCATGCTGCAGCAGAAGATCCGCGAGCTGCAAAACGAGATCGCCGAGCGACACCGGGCCGAAGAAACCCTGCGTACGACCCTGCAACGCATCGAGCGTCAACAGACGGTTATCGCCGAAATTTCCACGCACCCCAGCGTCTTTCACGGCCGTCTGAACGAAGCCGCGCCGATGATGACGGTCAGGATGGCTCACGCCCTGAACGTGGAGCGGGCCAGCCTGTGGGTCATGCGCGAAGGCAGCCTGTGCTGCCTGGACAAGTTCGAGGCCCGCGCAGGCGTGCATACTTCCGGGACATGCCTTGAGTGCGACCGTTACAAAGTCTACTTCGATGCGGTGAGAAAAGGGCCAATCATCGCAGCGGATGTTCGGCAGGACCCGCGCACCAGGGATTTCTCCTCCACATACCTCGACGCCGGGAATATCACGTCCATGCTCGACGTGCCCGTGCTCATCGACGGGGAACTTGCGGCCGTCATCTGTTTCGAGCACACGGAAACCACACGGGACTGGCAGCCGGATGAAATCACCTTTGCCAGCCGCATCGCCGATCAGGTCGCGCTCATCCTGGCCGGCAAGCGCCGCAGGATCACGGAAGAGCAGCTTCAGACCGCCCATGCCAACCTCAAGCACAATCTGCGATTCACGGAGGTGCTCCTCGACGCCCTCCCCATCCCCATTTTCTACAAAGACTCCGAATTGCGCTACCTCGGCTGCAACCAGACCTTCTCCGACATCATGGGCGTAAGCGCGGAAGAGTTGCGCGGCAAGACCGCGGCTGATTTCTGGCCCGACCTGGCCGAACTCTACGAAATAAAAGACCAGGACCTGCTGCAGGAAAACCGCAAGGCCACATACGAAGCAACAATCCGCAACAAGGACGGGGTGTTGCGTGAGGTCATCTTCGCCAAACAGATTTTTTTCGACGAATTCAAGAACGCCGAAGGCATTATCGGATCCTTTGTGGACATCACGGAACGCAACCTGGCTGCCAAGGAAACCCAGCGCCTGCGCACCCTGCTGGCCAACATCATCAACTCCATGCCGTCCATCCTCATCGGCGTGGACGCAGACGGATGCATCGCGCAGTGGAACCAGCAGGCCGCCGTGGTGACCGGGGTTGAAGAGCACGTCGCACAGGGGCAGCCTCTGGGCCAAGTGGTCCCCTGGCTTGCCTCCGAGATGAGCAATATCCGCCAGTCCATTGCCAGCAAGAAGCCCTTCTTCGAAGGCAAACTGAGCAGAATCGATAACGGCGAAACCCTGTACGAGGATGTGACGATCTATCCCCTCATCACAAATGGCTTTGACGGAGCGGTCATCCGCATTGACGACGTGACCGACAAGGTCCGCATCGAGGAGGTGCTGATCCAGTCGGAAAAAATGCTCTCCGTCGGGGGCCTGGCTGCCGGCATGGCCCACGAGATCAACAATCCGCTGGCCTCCATCATGGGTAACGCCCAGGTCCTGGAAACCAGACTGCTCGCACCTTTGCCTCAGAACGAGGATGCGGCGCGCCAGGCCGGCATCACCCTGGAGGCCCTGCGGGACTACCTGGAGATTCGCGGCATCCCGAAAATGATCCACTCACTGCGCAGCTCAGGGGCGCAGGCTGCGCAGATCGTCAGCAACATGCTCAGCTTCAGCCGCAAGAGCGAGCCTGTGCTGGTCCCGGAAGACGTCACGGAACTGCTGGAAAAGACTCTCGATCTTGCCAGTACCGATTACGATCTGAAAAAAAACTACGATTTCAAGAAAATCCGGATCGTGCGCGAGTTCGAAGACGGGCTGCCGAAAATTCATGGCTCGGCGAGCAAGCTGCAGCAGGTGTTTTTGAACCTGTTGCGTAACGGAGCCGAAGCCATGGGGGAAAAGGAGTATCCGCAAAATGACGGGCCCTGCTTCATTCTGCGGGCAAAACGGAACGCGCCGTGGGTGCGTATCGAACTGGAGGACAACGGCCCCGGTCTTGAGGAGTCGGTGCGCAAGCGCATCTTCGAGCCGTTCTTCACCACCAAATCAGTGGGCAAGGGAACCGGCCTCGGGTTGTCCGTCTCCTACTTCATCATCACCGAGGAGCATGCCGGCATGATGAGTGTGCAGACGGCCCTCGGCGGATGGACCAGATTCGTCATTGATCTGCCGGTCGCAGTGAATTCCAAATAAAAACGGCAGGTTTTTGGACCTGCCGTTTCGCTGTGGTGTAATGTCTGGCTCTCTTAGCGTGCGTAGACCTTGAGCGTGTCTCCGGGCCGGATGTACGCGTTCCGGGCCAGCTTGTTCCAGCTCTGCAGCTCCGACGGCGTAACCCCGAAACGTTTGGCGATAACCCACAGGCTGTCGCCCTGGCGCACCTTGTAATTGACCATCTCCATACGCACCGCATCGGCCTTGGCCTTGGCGACCCGCGTTTCAAGACTTCCCGCATCAGGCACGAACAGCTTCTGCCCCACCCTCAGGATCGAGGAACTCTGTAAGCCGTTGGCTTTGAGGAGCGAAGACGGCGCGAGCTTGAACTGCTTGGCGATGGACCAGATCGAGTCTCCCGGGCGGACCAGATAATTGGCCCTCTTGGAGGCCCATGCCCGAGCATCGGCGACAGAAGAGTCATCCCCCCCGCCCTGTCCGGGAATGCGCAAGGACTGCCCGATCTTCAGACTCTTGGTCGCGCCGCTCCTGTTGATCGCCTGCAGGTCTGCCACCGGGATCTTGTACTTCCTGGAAATTCCCCACCATGTATCACCCGGCTTGACCCGGTAGGTGGCATACTGGGTCTGCCTGGGGGTCACCGGACGCTTGAGGTACTCCTTGGCCTTGGCCACGAGATGGCCGGGAACGGCCACAGTGACCGATCTGGACGGAGGAGCCTCCTGTTTGCGAAAAGAGGGGTTGAGCTCGCGGAAAGCCTTCCAGTCCATGCCCAGGCTGCGGGACAGGGCCAAAAGGTCCGTTCCGGGCTTGGCCTTGAGCTGCACGGGCGCAGCGGTGCGCTTTTCCATGTCAAGGGGCTTGAAGCCAAGCTGCTCCAGGTTCCGGGCGACCTTGACCAGGGCCAGAAACTTGGGGACGTAGAGCCTGGTCTCCCGTTTCAAATCCTCGGACGCCTCGCACAGGCTGAAAAAGTCCTCGGCGCCCGTCTTTTTCAAAGCGCGACCAATAGTCCCCTCGCCCGCATTGTAGGCGGCAAGGGCCAGGGACCAGTCCCCGAAGTCGGCATACAGCTTCTTCAGGTACCTGATGGCGGCCTCGGTGGATTTGTAGGGGTCGCGGCGTTCATCCACCCAGCTGTCAACGACCAGACCGTAGTTGATGGCGGTACGCGGCATGAACTGCCATACGCCGCAGGCTCCCGCACGGGACACGGCAAAGGTGTTGAAGCCGCTCTCGGCAAAAGGCAGGAAGATCAGGTCTTCGGGAAGCCCTTCGGCCAGGAAGCGTTCCCGGATGTGCGGCAGATAGCGCTGGGCCTTTTTGAGCCAGTCATCAATGGTGCCGCGATTGACATGGGTATAGTAGTGAAAATAGCGCTGGACATCCGCGTTTTCCTCGGTATCCAAACCGACATGCAAGGATATCTGCGTATCGAGGATCTTTTGCTCCTCCGCGGTCAGAGGGTCCGCATCGGGGATGTCTTCCTGATCCTGAAGAACGTCGAGGGGGTCGACATCCTCCATCTCTTCCGGGGTGTTGTATCCGCTGGCGACCGAGGCGTCCTGCGCCCGGCCCTGTCCGGCGTCCTGACTCGCCACGCCGGGGACTGCGGGAACCGCAGGCCCCTGAGCCTTCTTGGCGGGCATGCATCCGGCCAAGATCAGCACGACGAGGAGCAGAACCCCACGTATATGAACTGTCAAAACAATCTCCTGGTCAATAGTTGGCCACTGGCCCGATAAGTCGGGCGAGCGAGATCGAGCATTTTGACCTGCTACAGAAAAAAAAATCAAATTGCAAACTCGAACCAGGTGCCCAAAATGGATCAGCCACATCACAAGAATTCAGTCCCCGAGGCCCATCTCACCCCTGGCCGCAAGCCGGTTCTCGAGCTTCTCCAGAGCAGGCCGCAGGCCCTCGATACGGTTTTCCTGTCCGAAGAGGCCACGGGCCTTGGCGACGTAATCGGCAAATGCCGCGAGCTTGGCGTGCGCTTTCGCAAGGTGCGCAGACAGGATCTGGACCGCATGTTTTCCGGAAACCACCAGGGAGTGGTGGCCCGCCTGCGCGGCCGGCAACTGGTCGAACTGGACCAGCTCATTGCCCGCGCAGCCCAAAGCCCCGTCCCCCTCATCCTGGCCCTGGACCAGGTTCAGGACCCCGGCAACGTCGGCACCCTGGCCAGAACCCTGCTCGCCCTTGGCGGGGCGGGCCTGTTGTTCCCCAAGGACCGCACGGCTTTCATCGGCCCGGCCGCAGCCAAGGCGGCGGCCGGGGCGCTGGACAGCCTGCCCCTGTGCCAGGTGGTTAACCTGGCGCGGGCGCTCGACGCCTGTGCCGAGGCGGGAATGACGATTTATGGATCAGGCACCGGGCCGCAGAGTCAAAACCTGTTTTCCGCCCACCTGAACTTTCCGGCCGTACTGGTGCTCGGCAACGAGGACAAGGGCATGCGCCCCAACGTGGGCAAGCGTTGCGATCAGATGCTGTCCATCCCCATGCAGGGGGGATTCGACTCCCTGAACGTGGCCCAGGCTGGCGCCATGATTATGACCGAGATGCTGCGGCAGAGACTTTGAGAGGGTTACTGGATGTATTGCGGGAAATTGAGAAAAATTTCCTGCGTAAAAGCGATCATCTTGTCCATGACCCAGGGAAAGGAGATCAAAAGCGCCAAAAAAACGGCGATGATCTTGGGCACGAACGTCAGGGTCATTTCCTGGATCTGGGTTGCGGCCTGCAGCACACTGACCACAACGCCCACGCCAAGGCCCACGCCGAGCATGGGCATGGCGATGGTCAGGGTCAGTTCTATGGACTGCCGTGCGAAACCAACGACAAAATCGGGGGTCATGCTTCACTCCTGGGCGATAACTACACGAAACTGTTGACAAGAGAGCCGACGATCAGATTCCAGCCATCCACCATGACAAAAAGAAGAATCTTGAACGGCAGCGAGACCATGACCGGTGGCAGCATCATCATGCCCATGGACAAAAGTATGCTCGCCACAACCATATCCAGAATGAGAAACGGAATGTAGATCAGAAACCCGATCTGAAACCCGGTCTTGAGCTCGCTGATCACATAGGCGGGCACAAGCACCATCGTCGGCACATCATCCCTGCTCTGGGGCCGATCCAGGCCGGTGATGGAGAAAAAAACGGACAGATCCTTTTCCCTGGTATGCTTGAAAAGAAACTCCCTTAAAGGCGTCTCCGCCCTCTCAAGAGCCACGTCGTAACCGATCTCCTCTTGCAGATAGGGCTGCAGGGCCGTGTCGTTTATGACGCGCCCGGTGGGCAGCATGATGCACACCGTCATGAAAATGGCCAGTGACGCCAACACCTGATTGGGCGGCATCTGCTGGGTGCCCATGGCCTGACGCAGGAAATGGAAGACGATGATGATACGGGTAAAGGAGGTGACCGTCAGCATGAAGGCAGGCGCCAGAGACAGCACCGTGAGCAGGGCCATGATCTCCAGGGCCACGGCCACTTTCTGCGGTTCAGCCTGCCCGCTTGAGAGTTGCAGGGAAATGGTGGGAGTGTTCGGCCCGTCGGCAGCCAGGAGCAAAAACGGGAAAAGGCAAAAAAACAGGCTAGGAAGGAGGATCCTTCCTATTTTCCTGGTCCAATGCGGTCTGAAAATCCGAGGTGGCTTCATGGTCTGACTGGTGCTCCGCTATCAAGTTGATTCCGCTGTCGGTGACGCCCAACACCAGACGCTTATTCAAGAAGCGGACCAGCACCAGTTGTTTGCGCGGCCCAAGTGCCACTCTCTCCTCGACCCACAGCGTCGAGGATTGCCTGCCCTGCAGCCGGGCGGTCAGCCCGTAACGCTTAAGCAGGTGCAGCGCCAGAAAAATCAGGCCCAGGATAAGCAGCAAGGCCGCCGCCATTTTGAGCGTTGCCAGCCCCAAGCCTGCCCCGGCCCCTGTCAAAGTCGCGTTACCCAAGCTGCTTCACCCTCTCGATGGGGCTGATGATATCAGTCAGACGCACCCCGAATTTTTCGTTGATGACCACCGCCTCGCCGCGCGCCACCAGCTTGCCGTTGACCAGTATCTCGAGCGGCTCCCCGGCCAGCTTGTTCAGTTCGATGACCGAGCCCTGACCAAGCTGCAACAGCTCGTTGATGAGCAGTTTCGTGCTGCCGAGCTGGGCCGAAACCTCCAGGGGGATGTCCAGGATGAAGTCCAGATCCTTGCGCAGGCCGTCGGCCTTGGGGGCCTTGGCGTCAGCTGTCAAATCTTTGTACTCGAAATCCTTGCTCTGGGAGGCGAGCTGCTTCTGCTTCTTTTCGTGCTGGATCTTGGTTTCCTCCTCATCGGCCAGGGCCTTGGCCCACTCGTCGGCCAGGGCCTGATCGCCCCCCCCTTTGCCCTGTTCCTCGATCGCCGCGCCCCAGGCGTCGGCCAGATCCTGCTCGCCGCCACCGGCGGTCTCCTCTTCGTTCTGCTGTTCTAGGGCTGCGGCCCATTCTGCCGCCAGCTTGTCCTGATCTTCGACCATACCGTTCCCCTAGTAATTGAGTTCTTGTTCTTTGACGATTTGAAACGCCTTGTTGCCCTTGACGAAGCCCGGACGGCCATAAAACTTGAGCACTCCATGGATACGGCTCGTAAGCAGGTCATCCTCATCCTGGTCCAGCATGAGGATGTCTCCGGCCTTCATGTCCAGCAGCTGCCGCCCGGTGATCTGGGTGGTGCCAAAAGTCACGTTCAGATCGATGGGCGTCTCCATGAGCCGGTCCCGGAACCTGGAAATCCAGGCGTGGTCTATTTCCAGACGCTCGGTCTGGAAGGCGGCGTAGAGCTTTGATCTGATCGGCTCGATGGTAGCATAGGGCAAGGCCAGGACCATGGAGCCCAGTGCGTTTTCCAGCTCAACTTCAAAGGAAATGACCACGACAACGTCACTGGGCGGCACGATGGTGGCGAACTGCGGGTTGATCTCCGAGCGCAGGAGCTCGATGCTGACCTCGTGCACCGGGCGCCAGGCATCCTCCAGATTGGCGAGGATGATCTTGACCACTTTGACGATGATGGACTGTTCGATGGGCGTGAAATCACGGCCCTCGATCTTGGGCTGGCTGCCCGCACCACCGAAGAAATTCTCCACCAGGGAGAAGACCAGCCGCGTGTCCACCACCAAGAGGGCATTGCCGCGCAGGGGGTCGATCTTGAATATGTTGATGCTCGTGGGCACGGGCAGGGAGCGCATGAAATCGCCGAACTTGGACATGTCGATGGAAATGGGGTTCACGTCGACCCGTTTGCGCATGGTGTTGGCCAGGGCGCTGGTGCAGAGCCTTGAAAAGCGGTCGTTGATGATCTCGAGCACGGGCATGCGCCCGCGAATGATCCGGTCCTGGTTGGCCAGATCAAAGGATACAAAGCCGCTCGTATCGGCCGCCACCTCTTCTTCGGTCTCGATCTCCCCGCCCGAAATGCCGCGCAGCAGGGCATCGACCTCATCCTGGTTCAGGATCTTGCTCATAGACTGTCCACCAGAGGGTTACTGGACCACGAATTCCGTAAAATAGACATTACGCACCTTGTTTTTGCCGACGATCTGATTCAGGCGACTCACGATGTCGTTCTTCAGCTCGATTTTCTTGTCCATGCTGCTGATGTCCTCGAAGGATTTGCTGGACAGCAGAAGCAGGAGCGTGTCCTTGACCCTGGGCATGGCGGCCGTGAGTTCCGTGGCTACCGCTGCGCTCGACACTTCGACATCCATGGTGACTTTAAGGTATCTGCGGCCCATGGGATCGGACAGATTGACCACGAAAGAATCAAGAGTCACCAGTTGCCCAGCGGGTTCCGGGGCTTCCGAGTCCTTGAGCGCGTCCTCGCCGGTGGCGTTGGCGCTGTCATCGGCCATTTTCGGCTGCAAAAAGAATTTCCACGCCGCGAAACCGCCACCGCCCAGGACCGCCAGGACAACGACGAGTATGATGATGAGCTTGAGTTTGCCGCCCTTCTTCTTTTCTTCCTTTTCCGGGGTCGCCGCTTTTTTGTCGGCCATATGTTCCTCCTGTGTCGTCCTTGCGAAAAACGGGCCTAAAGATACGTTCGGCCCGTTGTTTTCAATAAAATCTCCACCCTTCTGTTCAGGGCGCGACCTTCCGGCGTGGTGTTATCCGCCAGGGGAAAGGCTTCGCCGTAGGCGGATACAGTGAAGCGCCGAGGCTCGAAACCCCGCTCCAGAAAAAAGGTCAGCACCGACATGGCCCGCTCCGAAGACAGCATGTAATTGTCTTTTTGTCCTGAGGGGATATTGTCCGTGTAACCCGCCACATTGACCGGAGTGGGCACGGTGGCCAGAAACTCGGCAAACCCGGACAAAAGTCTTCGGCTTTCCTCTGTCAGGGCGCTCTGGCCGATTTCAAAGAGCAGCCCGTCTGACAGGACCAGCGCAATCCCCTCAGGCCGCACCAGAATCTTGAGATTTTCGTCCAGGGTGCTCCGGGCCATGCCTTCGGGCAGGAGCTCGTCCGGAAACAGCAGATCCTTGATGCGCTGCGGGTCCAGCAAGGCCTGCTCGGGATTCTCGATAACCTTGTGCATGAATTCAAACTTCGTGGTCACCCTGCCGGCCCCCTTTTTCGGAGCCAGGCCCATGTCGCCCACGAAATGGGACACAACATCCCGCAGGATGGACTTGTCCATGGACGACATGGACAGCAGCAGGACAAAAAAACTCAGCAACAAGGTCATCAGGTCTGCGAAAGTGACCATCCAGGACGCATTGGGCGGCGCCAGCGTTGGGCGCCTTCTCCGACTGGCCATCACTCCGCCTCCGGCAAATCGAAGCGGAAAAGGAAATCCCTGACCCGGTAGCTGTCAGCGGGCTCCTCCTCGGAATCGGCACGCGCGGCATCGGACGCGACCTCGTGACTCCAGCTGGAGACACGCCGGTCAAGGGTGATCTCGACCCTGCGGTTGGTATGCCGCGTGGCGGCGTCCTCGATCTCCACCCTCGGCCTGTATCGCCCGAAGGCTTCCAGGCGCAGCTTCTCCGGATCGACCCCGGATTCCACGAAATACCGGTACACGCCCACCACCCGCGCCAGAGAAAGCTCCCAGGAGAAATCAACCTTTTCCCAAGGCTTAGGCAGGTAGCTCGGCCCGAACTCGTCCAGGCCCCCGGAGGTGTGACCGGAGAGTCCCAGCGGATGCGCGCTCTGCACTATCACGGGCCGCAGCCGGTCCAGCAGCGCCCGGCCTGCGTCGGTCAGCTCGGCGGAACCGGGAGCGAAAAGCGCGTCGGCCCCGATGGACAGGCGCTGCATGAAACGGTTGGATTCAAAACGCAGGTCCTGATCCGGGTCTTCCCAGAGATGGTCCTTGACCGGGGACAGATCCTTGAAAACATTGATGGGGCCGGGGTCGACCTGCGTCCTGGTGTCCACCGTGGTCAGGTCGCTCATGCTCGGCGCGCCCGTGCCGAAGGTGCCGGAGACGGACCCGATGGCCACCTTGCGCTTGTAGATGTCCGTCAGAGAGGCCATGGACACGAGCACAATGAAAAACGTCATCATCAGGGTGACCAGATCGGAGAAGGTGATCATCCACGACGGCAGTCCCGATTTGGGTGCCTCGCGTCTGTGTTTTGCTCTGATCACGACAATTCCCCTGCAACAGGCTCATGGCCTGACTTTGCGTTCCTTGGGAGGCAGGTAGCTGTTGAGCTTCTCTTCGAGAATGCGCGGATTCTCGCCTCGGGAAATGGACATGATCCCTTCCACAATCATGGTCCGGATCAGGACTTCCTCGCGACTGCGCGCGCGCAGCTTTCCCGCCATGGGGTTGAAAACAAGGTTGGCCAGAATGGCGCCATAGAAGGTGGTCAAGAGGGCCACGGCCATGGCCGGCCCGATGGTGGAGGGGTCGTTCATGCGTTTGAGCATGAGCACGAGGCCGATGATTGTCCCGATCATACCCATGCCGGGAGCCAGGGTTCCAAAAGTCTGCAGAATCTCCGCCCCCTTGAGGTGACGCTCCTCAAGGCACGAAATCTCGGTCTCAAGTATTTCCTGGATGAGCTGGGGGTCGAGGCCATCCACCGTCAGTTGCAGGCCCTTGCGCAGAAAATCATCGGGGATGTTCTTTAAATGGGCCTCCAGGGACAATATCCCTTCGCGCCGGACCCTGTTCGCATAATCGGAAAACTGGGCGATGAGCGCCGTCGGGTCGTCGGCCTTGGACATGAACGTCTTCTTGATGATGCGGGCCACACCGAGCACGTTCTCCAAGGGATAGGTCACCAGTACCGCGCCGATGGTTCCTCCCACCACGATGAGCAGGGAGGAGAAATCCAGGAACAGGAAGCCGTCACCGCCGAGGGCGGCGATGACCAGCCCGAAGGCGACCAGAATTCCGATTATCGTGGCCAGATCCATAAAACATCCGCCCCCAATGGCCTTTAGTGTGTACCGCGTTCTCCAAATATCCTGGTGCCGATGCGTACCAGGGTCGCCCCTTCCTCGATGGCGGCCTCGAAATCGCCGGTCATGCCCATGGACAGCTCCGGCAAAGGCAGGCCGAATCCGGCGCGCAAGGTCTCGGCCAGTTCCCGCAGGCGGGCAAAATAGGGGCGAGCCCGCTCTGGTTCGTCGAAAAAAGGAGGCATGAGCATGAGCCCCTGCCAGCGCAGGGACGGGCTTGCGGCCAGAAATTCGGCCAGCATGGGCAGGTCCGCCTCCAGAATGCCGCTCTTTTGTGCCTCTCCGGCCAGGTTGACCTGGACCAGCACGTCCTGCACCACGCCTTGCGCTGAGGCTTGACTTTGCAACGAACGGGCCAGTTTCAGAGAACCCACGCCATGAACAAGGGCGAAACGCCCGACAACGCTCTTGACCTTGTTGGTCTGCAGATGCCCGATGAAATGCCAGGACACTTCCGCCGGCAGCAGGGCCATCTTGCCCAGCGCCTCCTGCACGTAATTCTCTCCGAAGATGGGCTGCCCGGCCTCAAAGAGGGTCAGGATATCCTGCGCCCCATGCAGCTTGGACACGGCCAGCAAGCGTACCTGGCCCGGCTCGCGCCCTGACCTGCGGGCGGCCAGGGCCATCTGCCCCTGCACTTCACGCCAGCGTTCGATGATGCCTGGTTGTTCCATGCGCACGTCCCTCCCCTAGGACCCAAGTCCCAGGGATGTCATGAACTGGCCGTCCTCGGTCCAGCCCTCGCGCACCTTGACCCAAAGCTCCAGGTGAACCTTCGTGCCGAGCAGTTCCTTGAGCTCCTGCCGGGCCTGCTGCCCGACGGCCTTCAGATTCTGCCCCTGCTTGCCGACGATCATGCCCTTGTGACTGTTTTTTGACGTATAGATCATGGCCCCGATCATGGTCATGTTCTGCTCCGGCAATTCTTCCCAAGTCTCGATTTCCACGGCCACATTGTAAGGCAATTCCTGACTCAGAGCCAGGAAAAGCTTTTCGCGGACGATCTCCGAGGCCATGAAGCGCACGGACGCCGTGCTGAGTTGATCCTCGGGAAAAAGCGCCGGTCCCAGGGGCAGGAAATTTCGGATGACCGACAGCAGCGTGTCGACACCCACTCCGGTGCGGGCCGATATGGGTACCAGTTCAACCCCGGGCCAGCGCGCCGCACAATCACTCAGAAGTCCGAACAGACGCTCCTTGGGTTTGACCTGGTCGACCTTGTTCAAGGCCACGGCCATGGGCGCGCCCAGAGAATCCAGCCGCTTCGCCAGCGGACGCAGGTCTCGCTCCAGGGCCTTCTCGTTGCCTGCATAGCGGGACCCATCCAGAAAAAGGATCACCCCGTGGGCCTCCTGCAGGGCACCCCAGGCGGCATCGACCAGAAAGCGGTTCAGCTTGCCGCGCGCGGAGTGCACGCCGGGCGTATCCAGAAAAACGATCTGCTCTTCGGCCGTGGAGTGAATTCCGGTGATGCTGGTGCGGGTGGTCTGGGGCTTGGGGGAGACGATGGCGACCTTTTCGCCCAGGACCTTGTTCAAAAATGTGGACTTTCCCGCATTGGGTGGCCCAATGAGGGCGATGTATCCGGCTCTATAAGTTGAAGACATGGTTTCCATTGATCTTTGTAAAAGGATACCGACGGGTTGAAAACCCGTCGCGGGGGGCGCGGACGGAAATTGCGGGAAATACCCCTTGCCCTGCGCTTCCGAATCTGGATATAGGCCCCAAACATTATGGGCAAGGACTTAATCATCGTCGAATCACCCGCCAAAATCAAAACCATAAAAAAGTTTCTGGGCGGCGGGTATGAAGTGGAAGCTTCGGTAGGACACGTGCGTGACCTGCCGACCAAAACCCTGGGTGTGGACGAGGCCAACGATTTTGCGCCCGACTACCAGATCATTCCAGGGAAAACCAAGGTCGTCAGCAAGCTCAAATCCGCAGCCAAGGCCGCAGACACCGTCTATCTGGCCCCGGACCCGGACCGTGAGGGCGAGGCCATCGCCTGGCATGTGGCCGAAATCATCCGTGCGTCCAATCCCAATTTGAAGCGCATCCAGTTCAACGAGATCACGGCCAAGGCTGTCAAGGAAGCCCTGGCCAATCCCACCGAACTGCGCAAGCCCCTTTTCGATTCGCAGCAGGCCCGCCGCATTCTGGACCGACTGGTGGGCTACAAGATCAGCCCCCTGCTCTGGAAAAAAGTCAAACGCGGCCTGTCCGCCGGACGAGTGCAGTCCGTGGCCCTACGCCTCATCGTGGACCGCGAACGGGAACGCCAGGCTTTTGTGTCCGAGGAATACTGGCTTTTCAAGGCCACGGTCCAGGGTCAGACACCGCCCCCCTTCGATGCGGACCTGTGGAAGGTCGACGGAGCAAAGCCCGTTATCGGCGATGAGCAGTCGGCGCTTGGCCTGGAAAGCCGCATTGACGGCCAGCCCTTCGTGGTCCGGGACATCGTCGAAAAGGAGCGGCAGCGGCACCCGCGTCCGCCCTTCATTACCTCGACCCTGCAACAGGACGCCAGCAACAAGCTCGGGTTCAACGCCAAGCGGACCATGTCCGTAGCCCAGCGCCTCTATGAGGGCGTGGAGCTCGGAGAGCGCGGAACCACGGCGCTCATCACCTATATGCGAACCGACTCGGTGCGCATCTCCGACGAGGCCAGGGACGGCGCACGCGAATGGATCACCGGGACCCTGGGGCAGGAGTTCTACCCCAAGGAGCCCCGTGTCTACAAAAGCAAAAACAGCACCCAGGACGCCCACGAAGCCATCCGGCCCGTCGACCCGAGCCTGACGCCGGACTCCATCCAGCACAGTCTGCCCCCCGAACAGTTCAAGCTCTACCGCCTCATCTGGGAGCGCTTCATGGCTTCGCAGATGGCGTCAGCGCGGTTCTGGGACACCGTGGTCACTGTCGAGAGCGGACCTGCGCTGTGGCGCGCCAAAGGGGAGCGGCTCATTTTCCCGGGCTTTCTGCATATCTGGCACCACGGTTCGGATACGCAGAGCGCAGTGCTGCCCAAGCTCGCCGTAGGCGAGACGCTGCGCCTTGAGAAACTGCACAAGGAGCAGAAATTCACCCAGCCCCCGGCGCGTTTTTCCGAGGCGTCCCTGGTGCACAAGCTCGAAGAGCTGGGCATAGGCAGGCCCTCGACCTACGCGGCGATCATCTCCACCCTGACCGAGCGCGACTACGTCCATATTGAGGACAAGCACTTCCACCCCACCGACCTCGGGGTCATCGTCTGCGACCTTTTGGTCGAACATTTCGCCCAGCTCATGGACGCGGGCTTCACGGCGCGCATGGAGGAAGGGCTTGACCATGTGGCCGAGGGCGAGAGCGACTGGATCGAGCTGTTGCGGGATTTCGCCCGTGACTTCAACCCAACCCTGGACAAGGCGCGCGAAACCATGGCCCAGGTCAAGGCCGGCATGGACACGGGGATGACCTGCCCCCAGTGCGAGGACGGCCGGTTGGTGGTCAAGTTCGGCAAGAACGGCACTTTTCTGGGATGCTCAAACTACCCCACCTGCGCCTTTACGAGCAATTACACCCGGACCGCGTCCGGAGAGATCGAGCTGGTCAAGGAAGAGGCCCCTGAGGAACTGGGGCCCTGCCCCAAGTGTGAAGACGGCCGCCTGATCATCAAGAAAACCAGGACCGGCGGTCGTTTTGTGGCCTGCTCCAACTACCCGGCCTGTCGGCACACCAAGTCCGTCAGCACGGGGGTGGCTTGTCCCAAGGACGGGTGTGACGGCGATCTGGTCGAAAAAACCAGCCGCCGCGGAAAGCCCTTTTATTCCTGCAGCAAATATCCCAAATGCGACTACGCGGTCTGGGACTTTCCGGTGGCCAAACCTTGCCCGCTGTGTGATTCCAAAATCCTGGTGCGCAAGGAAAGCAAGGCCAGAGGTCTTCATCTGGCCTGTCCGGTCAAGGAATGCGGATTCTGGGAGAAGCTGGACTAGAGCTCATTGCCTGACAGGCAGACCTTGTATTTTTTCAAAAAATCCACAGGATTGTAGCTCAGTTTGGCCTTGCGCAGGCCTTCGTCGCCAAGATCCTGCTCGCGGTTGACGATCTTGAATCCCTGGCAGCAGCGCTCCAGAAACATCTGATTGATGGCCTGGTACACTCCTTTGAAATTGGGACACCCTTTTTCAAAATGGATGATGATGCTCTGGTCATCGAGAGCCTCGGCGATGGTGTAGGCGATCATCTTGTCGTCGACCACCAGCCCTCCCCCCACAAGCCCACCGAGCCTTGACCAGTCATGCATGACCTTGACGATGGCCCGATTTTCCGCGTCCAGGGTCTGATCATTCTCGCTGTTGCGCCATAAAAACCAATCTGTCTGCAAGGCCAGGGCGAACTCAACGGTTTTCTCGTCCAGCGTGACGAACGTGGCCTCATGGTCGCGCAAGAACTGGTTGAGCAGATTCTTCTTGTTGTGAAACTTCCTGCCTCTGAGCTCGGTCAGCTCCTGCACATCGTAGAGATAATCCCAGTGCTCACGGCACTCCTCGACCACAATCCCGCTCATCTGCTCTTCCCATATGAGCTTGAGCCTTTCGGGAATGCGGATGAAGCAACATCCGACCGGCAGGCTCCGCTGCAGCAGACTCCAGTCCGTCGCCTCCCAGTTCCCCACAGGGGCCCAGTACAGGGTTTGCGGGATGGTCTGCCTGAGCAGGACATATCCGTCCCTGAAAGACCACTCAAGACCATACTCCAGGCCCCAGCCCCACAGGTTGATAAAGCTGTAGTCCGATGGCTTCTGGCTGCACATGGCAAACAGGCGGTTATATTCTTCCTGCCCATCCAGAGAGATGGGGTGAAACTCTTTTTCCATGGATCCTTCCGATGCAAGTTACGCAACAATTACGGTCGGTTTGATCAGATTTAAAAACTCAAGAAATCAAAGCTCTTGCAGTTGAGGGAAAAACAATTATACTTTGTAACCCGTGGCTGTCAAAGCCGGATGAACCTTTTTTTCGCAAGCATGGACCCTATGTCAGACACCCAGGCCAACTGGCAACTCAAGACCCCGACGCCGCAAGCCGCACTTGAAAAAGAGCAGCAGGAGCGCATTGCCCAGAAGCTTGAAGTCAGCCCCCTGCTGGTCCACCTGATGACCCTGCGGGGTCTGGCCTGCGAATCCGACATGGACAAATTCCTGAGCCCCGGGCTGCGCTTCCTGCACAGCCTGGACAAATGGCCCGGCGTCGAAGAGGGAGCCACGCTCATCTGCACGGCAGTGCAGGCAGGCCGGAAGATTGCCGTCTGGGGCGACTATGACGTCGACGGGATCACGGCCACCACTCTGGTCAAGGACTTCCTGGACAGCCGCGGCATAGAGGCGACGCACTTCATCCCCGACCGGCTGGATTTCGGTTACGGCCTGCACGTCGACGGCATCCGCTCCCTGGCCGAACAGGGCGTCGGGCTCCTGCTGACCGTGGATTGCGGCATCGCCAACGTGGAAGAAATACGGGAGGCCAAGAGCCTGGGGATGCAGGTCATCGTCACCGATCACCATCTGCCCGGACAGGAGCTGCCTGACGCCGACGTAATCATCAACCCCAAACTCGTGGGGTGGCCCACCCCCAACCTGGCAGGCGTGGGTGTAGCTTTCCTGGTCATGGGCGCGGTAAACCGCATTCTGCCCGGTCCTGCATCTGACATCCGCGATTATCTCGACCTGGTCGCCCTGGGTACGGTTGCCGACGTTGTCCCTCTTGATGACCAGAACAGGATTCTGGTCAAAAATGGACTTCTGCTCATCAAGGAAGGACGCCGCCCTGGCATCCAGGCCCTCAAAGAGATCAGCGGGATGTCCCCGGACGAGACCGTGGGCACAGGCTCCATCGGCTTTGCCCTGGCACCGCGCATCAATGCCGCCGGCCGCATCGGCGACCCCGATCTTGCCGTGCGCCTGCTTCTGTCCAAAGAGCCCGAAGAGGCCCGACAACTGGCCATGAAGCTCGACAAGCTCAACGCCAAACGCAAGCTCGAAGAACAGCGCATTCTGGAGGAAGCCATCACCCAGGCCGAATCCCAGCTCCATCTGCCTGGCCTCGTGCTGCATTCCGAGCACTGGCACTCGGGGATCATTGGCATCGTGGCGTCACGCATTGTGGAGCGCTTCCACCGCCCCTGCCTGATTCTGACCAAGGAAAACGGAATTTTCAAGGGCTCAGGCCGATCCACCCCATCCTTTGATCTTTATCAGGCTCTGCTGTCCTGCAAGCAGTGTCTGTACAAATTCGGAGGTCACCGCCAGGCTGCGGGGCTCAAGCTTGAACCTTTTCAACTGGCCAACCTCAAAGACCTGTTTGCCTGGGCCGTGGAAGAGCAACTGGGAGCCAACCCGGCCCCGCCGGTTCTGGAACTTGACGCCGAACTGCCGTTTTCGTTGATCACCGCCACCCTGCTCAAGGAACTGGAGCTGTTGCAGCCCTACGGGCAGGGCAATCCAAGGCCCATCTTCCTTTCCCCGCCGCTGACCGTGCTCAGGCACCGCTTTTTCACCCAGAAAAAGCACTTGGAGCTGCATCTGTCCGACACTACCGATGGAACGAACATGCGCGCCGTAGCCTGGAGGCAGGGAGAACGCTGGCAGGACGCCTCTTTCAATGGCCGCCAGATCAAGATCGCCTACACCCCTCGTCTTTCCAAATTCAACGGTCTGCAGCAGATTGAGCTGGCCGTCCAGGACATTGCACTTCTGGAATGATCAGCCTTTCCATCAACACCGAAAACACGTACTGAATTGAAAAAATACGGAGGCAGCATGCGAATTCTCAAAAATTTTACGCTCATCCTCGTGCTCCTGAGCACCGGATGCGCAGCGCTGGTGGTCGGCGGAGCGGCGGCCGTCGGAACATACACATATGTGGCGGGCCAGCTGAACCGAACCTACAACGCCAACCTCGACACCACGTATCAGGCTACGCTGGCCGGATGCGAAGCCCTCGGACTGCCGGTGCAGGAGCAGCAGAAGCAGCTCAGCAAAGCCTCGATCAAGGTTCTGGACGGCGGGCGCGACGTGTGGATATCGCTGACGGCGCAAAGCTCGACAACAACAGAGGTTTCCATTCGCGTGGGATATCTTGGGGACGAACTGGCCTCGCGGCGTATCCACGAAGCCATCCATGCCAGACTTTAGCAGCCTGAAAGCTCTTTTATCTGGTTCTCAAACCCGTGCGGCCACCACGGTCTTTTAGCCGAGCCATTCCAGTACAACACGCCAGAGAGCCTCTTTTGAAGGGGCTCTTGTTTTGACTGCCTACACCCAGGCAAAACGCATGGCCCGCAAGAACTGCGTTTCGAAATCCCCGCTCTCGGCCAGGCTCTCCACGGCCATACGTTCGGCCAGACCGTCCAGCCAAAGCCGGACGTCATCGCGCTCCAATGCCAGCATCGTGCCCGCCAGCGCAGTGTTGCCAACCACGGATATTTTCTCGCGCCAGATTTCCGGAAAAAAACCCAGCGTAATCAAATCGTCGACATGGACATTCTCGCCAAGCGCTCCTGCAAGAAAGATCCTGGCTATTGAGCCATCGGCAAGCCCTGCTCTTCCTAGCAGGGACGCAAGGGCCACGCTCACTCCTGCCTTGGCTTTGAGAAACTCCTCAATGTCCCGCTCCGCCACGAAAACGCCGGGTTCCAGTTCAAAGATGCGGCCAAGACGATGGTCGCGAATACGCTGTGAAATCTTGTGGCCCAGCGGCATTGACGCTTTCTGAAAATGGCCGGCCTCATCAATGAGGGCCAGACGCCGCAACAAGCCGAGCACAGAGGCGTACCCCGTTCCGGAGATGCCCTTCAGAGGCGACCTATCCCACTTGAGACCGGCCGGAGCGAGGCTGACATGGTCAAGGACATGTTCGCCCGCCATGGCCCCGCAGCACAGCCCCACGCCTTCGATAGCGGGTCCCATGGGCACGCTGCAGGCATAATAGCGGTCCTGGTCAAGAGCCAGTACGAATTCCCCGTTGGTGCCAAGATCGGCGAGCAGATAGGGATATTCGGGTGCCAGGTTCCTGATGAATGCCAGTCCGGCGCTTATGTCGGCGCCGATAAAGGGGGCAAGCAGCGGCGGGATATAGGCCGGGGGCAATTTGGCATCGATTGACACGCATTTCCCGCCTTCCCAGGGCGTGCTGTAGGGCGCGAATGCCAGTCCTTCCAATGGGACATCCAGCAGGATAGCGATCATGGCACTGTTTCCGCACACCGCCAGGGAAGACGCACCGCTCTGGCGCATCAGTTCGACAATGACGCTGGTGACCGAAGTTCGCAAATGATTCCGCGCGGCCTCGGAAGAGAGGGCATAGCGAAGCCTGGACATGACTTCACTGCCCGCGCCCATTTGCGGATTGACCATGGCCATTTCCCGGCTTTGCCCCGACCATGGCCCAATCGCCCACTTGATGCGGGTCGTGCCGATATCGACGGCCAGGGCTTCTCCGGAAGGGGCGGCGAGGGCATGGCGCACGAACGCAGGCACGTCAATCCGGCCTGGTTTTGTCGCGTGATGCTTGCAGGCCAGTCTCCAGCCGTGTTCCAACTCCGCCGGAGTCAAGCGCGCAAGATCCTCGGCGCAGGCTGTTGGCGGATCGTCCATGAAGCGAATCCTGCATTTCCCGCAAAGCCCGGCTCCAGCGCAAAATTCCCGGCCACGGCCGACCCCGGCCTCAAAAAGCAGATGCAAGAAAGACTGGCCGGTCTGGGCCCAGACAGTGGTTTGCGCCACCCCGTCTTCATGAACGTCAATCTTCAGCACAGCGACAGCCGTTTTCCGTCCGCCCTGGGCAGTTCCACGATGCCGATCCGGGCGGCCATTTCACCTCGCTCCCGCATCCATGCCAGGACGTCGGCAGCCTGCGCCTGGGGAACACCCAGCACCATGCCTCCAGATGTCTGCGCGTCGTACATCAGGTCAAGCAGCACGGTGTCGAGATGCGCCGCCGCCTCCACAGTCTTGTGACAAAAATGCTTGTTGGCGTGGCTGCCGAGCGGCAGCAGGCCGATACGGGCAAGGTCCAGCGCATGGTCCATGAGCGGTACGGACGAAACATCGATCCGAATGGAGCAGTCCGATGCTGCGGCCATCTCCAGCGCGTGCCCGCCAAGACCGAACCCGGTGATGTCCGTGGCGGCCCTGAGACCGAATTTCGCCACGGCCTCTCCTGGAACCCGATTCAGGCGCGAAGCCCATCGAAAAACCTCTTCTTCAAACCCTTCGCTGCCCTCCCATTGCCCCTTGATCGCTGTCGCCAGGACGCCGCTGCCAAGAGGCTTGGTCAGAATCAGCACGTCCCCGGCTCGCAGGCCTGAGTTGGTGGCATAATTCTCAGGGTCGACAATCCCGGAAACGGACAGGCCGTATTTTATCTCCTTGTCCTGGACGCTGTGTCCGCCGACAAGAAGAGCACCTGCTTCCTGTACCTTCTGCAGGCCTCCGCGCAGGATTTCGCGCAGCACGGAAACGTCCATTGTGTCGATGGGAAAACAGACTATGTTCATCGCCACGTACGGCGTACCGCCCATGGCATAGACATCTGAAAGAGAATTGGCTGCCGCGATCTGACCGAACCTGAAAGGATCGTTCACGATGGGTGTAAAGAAATCGAGTGTCTGCACCAGGGCCTTGCCTGCGGGGAAACGCACAATGGCGGCGTCCTCGCTGTTGCCCATCCCGGTGAGAATACGCTCGTCACCTTCGAACCGAAGCCCGAGCAATGCCTGCTCCAGGTCCCCTGGAGCAAGTTTGGCGGCTCAACCGGCAGCGGTTACTGTCTGCACCAATGGAATATTCGACACGATCAGATCCTCGCTGTAATTTGCAACGCGTTTGTCTTCAAAAATTCAATCAACTTGATGGCCGCAGGAAAAAGAGATCTTTTTTTATTGTACACGACATGAAAGCTGCGGTCCATCTGCAGCCCGGGAAGATCCACGGCTACCAAGGTGCCACTGTCAAGCTCTCCTTGAACGGTGATCGCAGAGGTTATGGACGCCCCCATGCCGGCCGACAGGCACCTGGACATGGCGCCCGCATTGCGGACCATGATCACGGCACGCAGGGAATGGATGTCAATGTTGAATCTCGCCAGACTCTCAGCCATGGCCACCCGTGTTCCGGACCCCTCTTCGCGCAACACCCAAGGCAGCGCACGCAGCAAGTCCTCCACCGGGAGATGACGATGGGCCTTGTAGAGCCCGGGGGTCATGGTCAGCACAAGGGAATCACCGGCAATTTTTTCAAAGTGGAGCTCAGGAGACTCGAATACGGCACCGACAACCCCGAGCATGAGCGAATTTTCGCGCACCTGCGTGACGATGTCTTCTGAATCCCCGATACGCAGATCCATGATAACTTCAGGGTATTTCTTCCAGAATTTGGTGAGAATTTCGGGCATGATGAAATTGGCCGGAATCGTGCTGGCGCCGATATCAAGCTTTCCGGTGATGCGATCCTGAAGTTTTCTGAGTTCGGAGATCGCCAGCTCCGAAGCCTCAAAAATCTTCTTGGCATGCTCATAAAGAACTTCACCGGCCTTGGTAGGGACGACACTGCGACCTATTCGGTCAAAAAGCTGCACCTCGAGCTCTTGCTCAAGGGACGCGACATGAGCACTTATGGTCGGCTGAGACAGATACAGGGCTTTGCCCGCTTTGGAAAAGCTACAATGCTCGTAAACCTTGGAAAATGCTTCGATTTTTCGAATATCCATATCTACCCATTCCAGCTATAGATCAAACCGATACATGTGCACAAAAAATAAGGCAGATAATCTGCCTTATTTTTTTAACTATTCAGCTTCGGAAGCTTCAGGAGTTTCCGCAGGCGCATCCTTAGCATCGGAGAACTTCTCGCTGAGGCGAGTGAACTCAATCAGTGCCATGGGTGCGTTGTCGCCCACACGGGGGATGCCGAACTTGACGACCCTGGTAAACCCGCCGGGAACACCCTTGAAACGGGGTCCGATTTCGTCAAACAGTTTCTTGACGCTGTGGTGGCTGCCCAGGACCGTAAAGGCCTGTCTGCGGGCGTGTAGGGTATCCTGCAGGGACAGAGTGATAAGCTTGTCAGCAAATATGCTCAGTTCCTTGGCCTTGGCTTCAGTCGTGCGTATACGCTCGTGCTCGACCAGGGAGCGAACCATGTTCTTCATCAGGGATTTGCGGTGTTCCCAGGTGCGCCCCAGTTTACGACCGGATTTTCTATGCCTCATCTTCTTCGTTCCTCTTTAACCAATCCTGGTACAATTCATCAAAATTATCGACTCGGATGCCGAAATCGAGCCCCATGCTCTCAAGAACGCGACGGATGTCTTCCAGAGATTTCCGACCGAAGTTCTTGGTTTTGAGCAGGTCAGCCTCAGTCTTTTGCACCAGTTCACCAACAATGTGGATCCCGGCGCTCTTGAGGCAATTACTGGCCCGTACGGGCAACTCAAGATCTTCGATGTTCTTGAACAGATTCTCGTTGACCTTGTCCTGAGGCTTTGATTTGGCCTTTTCGATGTCAGCAGAGCCCTCATCGAAATTGATGAAAACCGTCAGCTGCTCTTTGAGTATCTTGGCGCTAAAAGCCAAGGCGTCATCGGGGGTAATGGACCCGTCGGTCCAGACCTCTATGATCAGCTTGTCGTAGTTGGTCATCTGTCCGACGCGAGCCTGCTCCACCGCATAGGCAACCTTGCGAATGGGAGAAAAGCTGGAGTCGAGGGTGATGACGCCGATTTCGCTGTCCAGGTCTTCGTGCATCTCGGCAGGAACATAGCCCTTGCCCATTCGAAACTCGAGGTCCATGACCAAGTCGATGTCTTCTGAAAGAGTCGCGATATGCAAATCAGGATTGAGTATCTTAATGTGCTGATTTTCAACAATTGCCGAGGCCGTAACCTCGCCTTTGGCGTTGGCTATGAGCTGAACCCGCTGAGGTTCAGGCGTATTCATGGCCACACGCAACTGCTTCAAGTTCAGGACAATGTCTGTGACATCTTCGTTGACGCCGGGTATGGTCGTGAATTCATGCTGAATGCCCTGAATCTTGACCGACACCGGTGCCGCTCCCTGAAGAGAGGAAAGAAGAACCCGGCGCAATGCATTGCCGATCGTTGTGCCAAAACCCCTTTCCAGGGGTTCGCACACGAAACGTCCGTACATGTCAGTGCACTTGGGATCTTTTTCCAGTTGTTCCGGTCTGACAAGCTCTGCCCAGTTTCGGACGTAAACTTTTTTGTCTCCGCTGTACGTAGAACTCATGTTTACCGCCCTTTATTTGGAGTAGAGTTCAACAATCAACTGCTCTGTCATGGGGAACGTGATATCTTCTCTGGTGGGAAGAGCCTTAACAGATCCCTTGAGGGCAGGAGCATCGATCTCGAGCCATGCAGGTACGCCTCGACGGGCTACGACTTCCAATGCCTCGGCGATAACGAGGTTCTTCTTGGTGCGATCACGCACTTCGAGAACATCACCCGGCTTCAACTGAATCGAAGGAACGCTGATACGGCGTCCGTTCAGTGTAAACAGGCCGTGACGGACCATCTGGCGTGCCTGGGCACGAGAATTGGCAAATCCGAGCTTGTAGGCCACGTTGTCTGCACGAGTTTCGAGCATCATCAGCAAATTGGTACCGGTAATACCCTTGCGGCGCTCAGCTTCCACGAAATATCTGCGGAACTGGCCTTCAAGGATGCCGTACATCTTTCTTACCTTCTGCTTCTCGCGAAGCTGCAAGGCGTAATCACTGGGTTTCTTGCGTGCTTTGCCATGATCGCCGGGCGCATAGGCACGACGCTCGAAAGCACATTTATCTGTATAACATCTATCGCCTTTGAGAAAAAGCTTTCCACCTTCTCTGCGGCAAATTCTGCACTTAGGGCCTGTATATCTAGCCAAGGTAAATTCCCCCTATACTCTACGACGTTTGGGCGGACGGCATCCGTTATGCGGAATGGGAGTCACGTCGCGGATAAAAGCGACGCGCAAACCGACAGCGTTGATTGCGCGCATTGCGGACTCACGTCCAGAGCCGGGTCCCTTCACGAGAATACCGACAGAACGCATTCCGCATTCCATTGCCTTGCGGGCTGCCGTTTCCGCAGCCTTCTGGGCCGCAAACGGGGTATTCTTGCGCGAGCCCTTGAAGCCGGAAGCTCCGGAACTCGCCCAACTGATCACATTGCCGGTAGGATCGGTGAAGGTGATAATCGTATTATTGAAGGTGCTGTTCACATGAGCAATACCCGTGGGGATATTTCTCTTTTCCTTTTTCTTGATTACTCTCTGCGGTCTTGCCATTTGTCTGTCTCCACCCAGTTACTTTTTCTTCTTACCAACAATGGCTCTACGTGGGCCCTTGCGAGTACGTGCATTGGTGTGCGTACGCTGACCACGACAAGGCAAGCCGCGCCGATGTCTCAAACCTCTGTAGCATCCAATGTCCATGAGGCGCTTGATGTTTGCCACTACGTCGCGACGTAAATCGCCTTCGACTTTATAATTGGCTTCCAATTCTTTACGCAGGGTGTTGACATCATCAGCAGTGAGGTCGTCACTGTTTTTAGTCCAATCAATACCTGTAGCATCAAGGATTTTAAGAGCTGTAGCTCGGCCGATGCCATAAATATATGTCAATGCAATATCTAGCCTTTTGTTTCTCGGCAAATCTACACCAACTAATCTTGCCACAATATCCCCCTATCCTTAACCCTGTCTTTGTTTATGCCGCGTATTGTCACAAATCACTCTAAGCACGCCTTTGCGCTTAATGACTTTGCATTTGGGACAAATCTTGCGAACTGAAGGTCTAACTTTCATTGAATCCCCCGAAGATTTTCAAATGAAACTCAAGCAACTTAAAGTTGGCTGAGAATAAATGGTCCGTCCTTGGTAATGGCCACCGAATGTTCAAAATGAGCAGACAGGCTTCGATCTTTGGTCACTGCGGTCCAACCGTCGGAGAGGATTTCGACCTGGTCGGTACCAGTGGCAACCATTGGCTCAATGGCAATTACCATTCCCGGCTTCAAAGGCAATCTTGCGCAATCTTTGGGTACGAAATTGGGGACTTCGGGCTTCTCATGAAGCATCCTTCCAATGCCGTGGCCAACAAAACGCTTAATAACGGAAAACCCTTGAGCTTCAACACATTCCTGTACAGCCCGTGAAACATCGTAAAGGTCATTTCCTGGAACAGCCTGGGCAATCCCCCTGTTCAGGGAGTCCAAGGTCACTTCCAGCAAATGGGCCGCGCCTTCACTGATGCTTCCTACAGGAAAGGTCCTTGCGGTATCTCCGTAAAAACCCTGAAACTTAACACCAAAATCAACAGATAATATGTCACCTTCTTCAAGGGGGCGCTTTGAGGGAAACCCGTGCACTATCTCTTCGTTGACTGAACAGCAAAGCGCATATGGAAATCCTAGATAACCCTTGAAAGCCGGAATAACATCAAAAGCCGCGCAGAGTGCGATGGCCTTTTCTTCCAATTCCCAGGTTGTCACTCCGGGAGCAACCAGGCGGCCAACTTCATTGAGAATATTGGCCGCGATCTGGTTGGCTTCTCGCATTATGGCAATTTCCTGAGTATTTTTCAGGAAGATGCCCCTATGTTTTTTCAACCTTGTCTGCCCTTGATTTTTGCCTTTGCCAGCAGGCCATCATACCTGCCTGATATCAGATGCGACTGCACCTGGGACATGGTGTCCATGGACACGCCAACTACGATGAGCAGGGATGTGCCTCCGTAATAAAACGGGACATTGAACTGGCTCATCAGGACCATGGGCAAAACACAGACGAGCGAGATATACAAAGCGCCCCAGAAAGTCAAACGGGTCAAGACCCTGTCAATGTACTCGTGGGTCTTGAATCCGGGGCGGATCCCGGGGACAAAAGCCCCCTGTTTCTTTAAGTTTTCGGCGATATCTTTCGGATCGAAAACTATGGCGGTGTAAAAAAAGCAAAAGAAGACAATGAAGCCGATAAAACAAATATTGTAAACCACTGAATCCGGCCTGAAATACTCAGACATCCTGTTCAGGATCTCAACGTTCGAAAAACTGGCTATCGTTGCCGGGAACATGAGAATGGAAGAGGCGAAGATGGGAGGAATGACACCAGCCGTGTTGATCCGCAAAGGCAGATGGCTGGTTTGCCCCCCGTACATTTTCCGACCTACCATGCGCTTGGCATAGTGGATTGGAATTCGTCTCTGCGCACGCTCCATGAAGACAATGCCCACCAGGACCGCACCCATGACGACCACGACCAGCAGCACGGTAAAAAGAGAAACGTCACCCGCGGAAAAAAGTCTGAACGATTGGCCGATACCGCTTGGCAGACCGGCAATGATGCCTGCGCAGATGATCAGGCTGATCCCGTTACCAATGCCTTTTTCCGTAATTTTTTCGCCGAGCCACATGACGAACACTGTGCCCGCAGTAAGTGTCAAAACGGTGATGAACCGAAAGCCCCAGCCGGGCATATACACGATGGGAGCCCCAGTGGGGCTCGTCATTGATTCTATGCCAACGGAGATTCCAAGGCCCTGGATTACGGCAATCAGCACCGTTCCGTACCTGGTGTACTGCGTGATCTTCTTTTTGCCGGCAGCCCCTTCTTCCTTGTTCAGTCTCTTGAGCTCAGGACTGACGACCGTCAAAAGCTGCAGGATGATCGAAGCGGAAATGTAAGGCATAATCCCAAGTGCAAAAATGGACAGATTCATCAGCCCGCCGCCCGAGAACATGTCGAACAGCCCGAACAGGGTGTTCTGGGCGTTGGCAAAAAAATCTGCAAGAGCATTCCCGTCAACACCTGGTATCGGCAGATGAACACCTACGCGGAAAACAGCCAACAGGAGAAAAGTCCAGAGAAACTTGCTTTTCAGCTCCGACATACCCGTGTTTGCGCCTTTGGATATACTCACAATACTATCCTTCGATGGAAATGGCTTCGCCGCCTGCGGCAGTGATCTTTTCCACAGCCTGCTTGCTGAACTTGTGAGCAGTGATTTTGAGCGCCTTTCCGGCTTCACCGTCGCCAAGAATCTTGATCGGCTGGTCGCGACGGACCAGTCCGGACAGATACAGATCCTCGATCAGGACTTCGTCCTTGTCGGCAAAGACGGAATACACAGTCGAAAGATTAAGCGTCTGATAGATCACACGAAAAGGGTTTTTAAAGCCACGCTTGGGCAGTCTGCGATAGAGGCGCATCTGGCCGCCTTCAAACCAGGCGGGGACGCCACCGCCACTGCGGGCATTCTGACCTTTGTGACCTTTGCCTGAAGTTCCGCCCTGACCCGATGCAGTACCGCGGCCGAGTCGTTTCACCTTGGCGCGTTCTTCGGGATATGGATACAATTCATGCAGGTTCATTATTCAATAACCTCTACAAGATGCTTGACTTTATTGATCATCCCTCGAACACATTCATTGTCGGGAAGAGTGCGGACCTGATTGAGCTTGGTAAAACCAAGAGCCTTCACGGTTCGTTTCTGTGAGGGATTCTGGGTGATCACGCTCTTTGTCAGTTTGATCTTAATCATATCGTCACCTACTTTCGCTTGATGGTGAGAGTTTTGCCTCTCAACCGGCCGACGGTTTCGGCGCTGCGCAGGGAACGAAGTCCCGCAAATGTAGCGCGAAGCACATTATGGGGGTTGTTCGTGCCAATAGCCTTGGTCAGGATGTCATGAACGCCGACGGCCTCCATGACTGCACGGACAGGCCCACCGGCGATGATCCCGGTACCTGCCGAAGCAGGCTTGAGCATGACCCGTCCAGCACCAAACCTTCCGAGAATTTCGTAAGGTATGGTTCCGTCGAGCAGTTCAACCTTCTGCATGTCCTTACGTGCACGGTCCGTGGCTTTCTTGATGGCGTCAGGGACCTGATTTGCCTTACCCAGGCCAAATCCAACCGTTCCCTTTCCGTCACCAACCACTACCAAGGCGCTGAAGCTGAATCGGCGGCCACCCTTGACAACTTTGGCGACGCGATTGAGATAGACGATTTTCTCAATGAGTTCAAATTCGTTTTGTTGCATGGATGTCCTCGATTAGAAATTTAAGCCGCCTTCCCTGGCTCCATCGGCTACGGCCTTGATTCGGCCATGATATACGAAGCCGTTGCGATCAAAGACCACGGAAGTGATGCTCTTCTTGATCGCCTCTTCGGCAACTCTCTTTCCAACAAGCTTGGCATTCTCGACAGTGAGGCGAATATTATCGCCTTCAAGACTCAAAGTAGAAGCGGAAGCCAAGGTCGCACCGGCCAAGTCGTCAATTATCTGCGCGTAAATGTGCTTGCTGGAACGAAAAACAACGAGTCTGGGCCGTTCAGCCGTGCCGTTGATCTTTTTACGAATCCGCATCTTGCGTTTTTTACGGGCTTCTTCTCTTGATAGTTTCATAGCTTATCCTATTTCTTGCCGCCGGATTTGCCGGCCTTGCGACGGATAGTCTCATCAGTATATTTAATACCTTTGCCCTTATACGGCTCCGGCGGACGAACCCGGCGGATCTGGGCCGCGACTTCACCAACGACCTGCTTGTCACAACCGGAAATCGTCAACTTGGTGCCTTCGGCCTTGGCCTGAATTCCAGCCGGCAACTCAAAATTTACCGGGTGGGAAAAGCCGACATTCAAGACAACGGTGTTGCCCTGGACATTAACTTTGTACCCAACGCCGATGACTTCGAGCGTCTTCTGAAACCCAGTGGTTACGCCGGCAACGGCATTAGCCAGGAGGGTTCTCCGCAAGCCGTGTTGCTGGCGGGCGATTCTGGTGTCTTCAACGGGAGTTACGGAAACCGTATCGTTGTCGACACTCACAGCGATTGCAGGATGCGTGGCCAGTTTCAGTGTCCCCTTGGGGCCCTTAACTTCGATCCCGCTTTCCGCGATTTTAAGATCAACACCACTGGGGATGCTGATCGGCATTTTTCCTACACGAGACATAGCGATCTCCTACCAAATCTCACAAAGAAGTTCGCCGCCAACACCGATTTCGGCAGCCTGTTTTCCTTCCATCACGCCCTTGGATGTGGACAAAATACTGATTCCAAGGCCATTTTGTACGGAAGGAATGCTCTTGGCGCCCACATAAACACGGCGACCGGGCTTGCTGATTCTCTTCAAACCGGCAACGACAGCCTTGTTTTCATGGTATTTAAGTTTAACGAGCAGGGCGTCACTTTCAACGGTGTAACCGTTGATGTAACCCTCTTCGTTCAATATTTTCAGCAGCGCCTCACCGGTGCGGCTGGGAGAAATCGAAACAGTTGAATGCATCGCTTTGTATGCATTGCGAATTCGAGTCAATAAATCTGCAATAGGATCTATGACAGACATGAGCGTACCTCATTTACCAGCTAGATTTTCTTACGCCAGGCAGTTCACCGGCAAGGGCCATATTCCTGAAGCAGATTCTGCAAATACCAAACTTACGCATAAAGGCTCTGGGCCGTCCGCAAATCGGGCATCTGTTGTACTGGCGTGTGGAAAATTTGGGCTTCCGCTGAGCCTTGACCATCAAAGATGTACGAGTCAAGTTACACTCCTCCTTACTTCTTGAAGGGCATTCCAAGAAGCTTCAACAGCATCTTGCCTTCTTTGTCAGTCTGCGCAGTAGTTATAACAGAAATATTCATACCCACTGCTTTTTCGATCCTATCAATCTCGATTTCGGGAAAGATAGTGTGTTCCTTAATGCCAAGGGTATAATTTCCGCGGCCATCAAAACCTCTGTCCGGTACGCCTCGGAAGTCGCGGACCCGGGGAAGCGCAATGGTCAGCAACTTCTCCAGAAAAGCCCACATCCTGTCTCCTCGAAGGGACACCCGGCAGCCTACAGGCATTCCCTCGCGCAACTTGAATGCGGCGATGGACTTTTTTGCCCGAGTTACAACGGCCCGCTGTCCAGCAATCAGAGACAAATCGCGTACAGAATCCTGTATGATTTTGTTATTCTGGCTACCTTCACCCAATCCCATGTTCAATGAGACATGCTTGATCGAAGGAATCTGCATCACAGAAGTGTAATTGAATTCCTTCGCGAGTTCAGGAGCGACTTTATCTTTGTAGATCGTCTTGATACTACTCATTGCTGCACCTTAACTGATCGTTTCATTGCATTTTTTGCAGAAACGAACTTTCTTGTTATCGTCAATAATCTTATATCCAACTCTTGTCGGCTTCGAGCAAGCATTGCATACCAACTGAACGTTAGAAACATCCAGGGGCATTTCCTTCTCAACTATTCCACCAGGCTGATTGTTATATGGATTAGGCTTGGTGTGTTTTTTCACCATGTTAGCCTTCTCGACAACAACCTGCTTTTTGCTGCGAAGAATCTTGACAACCTTGCCGATCTTACCTTTGTCCTTTCCGACAAGAATCATCACATTGTCGTCTTTGTGAATTTTCCAGACCTGAGTAGACATAGTTTACAACACCTCTGGGGCTAAAGATACAATCTTCATGAAGTTCTTTGCCCGCAATTCACGTGCAACAGGCCCAAAAATACGTGTGCCCATCGGCTCAAGGTTCTTATTCAGCATTACTGCCGAATTATTGTCGAAACGGATAAAAGTTCCATCGGGGCGGCCGATCTCTTTTGTTGTTCTTACAACTACTGCCTGGAGAACATCGCCCTTTTTGACTTTTCCATGAGGGATCGCTTCCTTGACGGAGACCATGATAATGTCCCCAACGCGAGCATACCGCCTCTTGCTTCCGCCCAGCACCTTGATGCAGGCAACCTTCTTGGCTCCGGAATTGTCTGCGACATCCAAAGTCGTCTGCATTTGAATCATTTTACAATCCCCTACAAAGCTCTTTCAATGATTTTCATCAGATGCCAATTCTTTCTCGCACTCAAAGGGCGGGATTCGACAATCTGAACTTTATCCCCAATGTGACATTCATTGTTGGGGTCATGAGCCATGAATTTCTTTCTGCGGCGGATATATTTTTTAAGAACAGGATGTTTGACCAGTGTTTCGACACGCACGACAATGGTCTTGTCGTTCTTATCGCTCACTACGAAGCCAACAAGAGTTCTCTTGTTTGATGTCTTTCCGCTGTTACTCATCACCTGTCTCCATGTCCTTCGCTTTCAAAATCGTCAAAATCCGAGCTATGGATTTCTTAACAAGCGGTATTCTCTGACTATTTTCAAGCTGCGCTGTTGCATGCTGAAAACGAAGATTCATCAATTCCTTACGAAATTCACCAAGCTTCACCTGGAGCTTCTCAGGACCCAATTCCCGTAATTCTTGAGCATTCATCCTGTCTTACTCCTTTTCGACTATGGTAGTCTTTATAGGCAGCTTGTAGGCAGCTCTTTGTAATGCTTCTTTGGCCAGTTCAACATCCACACCCTTTATCTCATAAAGAATGCGGCCTCTCTGAACCGGAGCACACCAACCGACAGGCGAGCCCTTGCCTTTACCCTGACGAACTTCCAAGGGTTTAGCCGTAATCGTCTTATCAGGAAAAATACGAATGAAAACTTTACCACCTCTTTTAATGTGTCGCATCATCGCGATACGGGCGGCTTCAATTTGCTGACTCGTGAGTTTTCCGCATTCCATAGCCTTCAAACCAATTTCACCAAAAGCAACCGTGGTCGCCCGGCCTGCAAGACCGCGAATACGACCCTTCTGCTGCTTCCGAAATTTGACTTTTTTAGGACTCAGCATCAGCTCTCTACCTCGCTCAGGATCTCACCCTTAAACACCCAGACCTTTACGCCAATGATGCCGTATGTGGTCTTGGCCAGCGCGACACCGTAATCAATGTCGGCACGCAGGGTGTGCAAAGGAACCCGACCCTCTCTCGCCCATTCGGAACGGGCGATTTCAGCGCCACCAAGTCGGCCGCCGCACTGCACCTTGATGCCGAGGGCTCCGAACTTCTGGGCCATGCCCAGAGTCTTTTTGATGGCACGCCGAAACGCAACCCTGCGCTCAAGCTGCTGCGCGATGGATTCGGCAACCAGCTGCGCATCCGTTTCCGGACGGCGGATTTCGTTAACTTCAATCACGAATTCGCGGCCAAACTTACCTTTGAGTTCAGCACGAAGCTTTTCAATTTCCACACCCTTTCGTCCGATAACAATACCGGGGCGTGCAGTGAAAAGTATCAGGCGAACCTTGTCGGCAGCTCTCTCGATTTCGATCTTTGAAATTCCAGCGTGGAACAGCTTTTCCTTCACATACTTCCGAAGCCTACTGTCTTCGAAAACATATTCGGCGTACTTCTTGTCGCTGAACCAGCGGGACTTCCAGTTTTTATTGTATCCCAGACGGAATCCGTAAGGATGAACTTTATGACCCAAAGCACTGCCCTCCTAGAGTTCATCGACAACCACAGTGATGTGGCTGCTGCGCTTGATAATTCTGTAAGCCCGGCCCATTGCCCTGGACTGAATACGCTTCCAGCTCGGGCCGCCATCGATGCGAACTTCCTTCACATAGAGGTTGTCGACATTGAGCTTAGCATTGTGTTCAGCGTTGGCAATTGCAGTCGTCAGAACCTTCTCAATCAGACGGGCAGCTTTCTTGGGGGTGAATTTCAGGACATTCAACGCATCTTCCACGGGCTTTCCGGTCACGTTACGTGCGACCAACCTGGCTTTCTGCGGGGAAACGCGTATAAACTTGGCAACTGATCTTGTTTCCATTTGAAACTTCCTGTCTATTTCTTCTTCTTATCAGCAGCGTGGCCAAAATAAGTCCTGGTGGGTGCAAATTCACCAAGTTTGTGTCCGACCATATTCTCAGAGACAAACACCGGGATAAATTTCTTACCATTATGAACTGCAAAGGTAAGTCCGACCATCTCGGGTAAAATCGTAGACCGGCGAGACCAGGTCTTGATCACCTGACGGCTTCTGTCAGCGTGGGATTTCTCCACCTTGACGAGCAGATGGCCATCCACGAAAGGGCCTTTTTTCAGAGACCTAGGCATAGAAACTCCTACTTACTTCCACGGCGTTTTACGATTAACTTGGACGAAGGCTTCTTCCGCGAACGTGTCTTGTAACCCTTGGTGGGCTTGCCCCACGGGGTAACCGGATGACGACCGCCGGAGCTTCTGCCCTCACCGCCGCCCAGCGGATGGTCGACGGGGTTCATCGCCACGCCGCGCACCTTGGGTCGCTTACCAAGCCATCTGTTACGACCGGCCTTACCGATGGACACGTTTTCGTGCTCGATGTTGCCGACCTGACCAACTGTAGCGATATTGACAGCCAGAACCTTGCGAACTTCACCGGAAGGCAGTCGCAGCAATGCGTACTTGTCTTCCTTGGCGATGAGCTGTGCGTATGCGCCTGCGGACCTGGCCAACTGGCCTCCGCGACCGGGGTACAGCTCAATGTTGTGCACCAGGGTTCCAAGGGGAATGCGGGCCAGAGCCAGCGCATTTCCGGGCTTGATGTCTGCCTTGTCGCCGGCAAGAATCTGATCGCCGACATTCAGGCCCACCGGACAGATGATGTAGCGCTTGTCACCGTCTGCATAGTGCAGCAGAGCGATACGGGCGCTTCTGTTCGGATCGTACTCGATAGTGGCGACCTTGGCAGGGATGTCGGTTTTGTTCCGCTTAAAGTCAATCAGGCGATACAAAGACTTGTTTCCACCGCCACGACGGCGCATGGTGATGCGGCCGTTGTTGTTGCGACCGCTTTTTTTATTCAAACCCGTAGTCAGGGACTTTTCGGGGGTCGAGCGGGTGATCTCGTCATAGGTGAGAACCGTCATCGACCTGCGTCCGGCAGACGTAGGTTTAAGCTTTCGAATTGCCATGATTACACCCCTTCAAAGAAATCAATCTTTTCGCCGGCAGCAAGAGATACGTACGCTTTCTTGTATCCGCTGATCTTGCCAACGACGCGGCCGAACTTCTTTTTCGTGCGCGGACGGTAATTGACAATGTTCACAGCGGTGACCTTGACGTTAAACACGTTCTCGACTGCACGCTGCACATCGATTTTGTTCGCGGCAGTATGAACAAAAAAGGCAACCTGATTACCAAGTTCCTTGAGGCCCGTTGATTTCTCGGAAACCAGGGGCTTAAGCAATACTTGCGTGCTTTCCATTATTTCAACCTCTCCTGCAGGGCCACTACTGCGCCCTGGTCCAGGACCATCTGGGGATACTTGAGGATTTCGTAAACATTGATCGACTGCGGATCCAACACGAGAATGCCAGGAACATTCCTGGCCGAAAGAGCAAGGTTGGTATCTTTTTCAGCTACAACAATCAAGGCTTTTTTCAGCCCCAGAGTGTCCTTGCAGGCCACGAAGTTCTTGGTCTTGATCTCGTTGAACTGAAGTTTGTCAACGACGAGCAAGTTCTCAGAAGTGTAGCGCGAAGTGAGGGCCATCTTCAGAGCCAGCTTACGGACCTGCTTGTTGATCTTGAAACTGTAATCGCGGGCCTTGGGGCCATGGATCACGGCACCGCTTCTCCACAGGGGGGAGCGGCTGGAGCCGGCGCGAGCACGACCTGTGCCTTTCTGACGCCAGGGCTTCTTGCCGCCGCCACGGATCAGTCCGCGATTCTTGACGCCGACAGTGCCGGAGCGCAGCTTTGCCAAATGAGACTTGACCGCCAGATGAAGCAGCTCGGGTTTAACCTCGACCTGGAAGATCTCGTCGGCCAGGGAAATCTCTCCGACTTCCTTCCTGTTCTGATCGTATACTTTCGCGTTTGCCATTATCTTTACCCCTTTACTTCATCTTGCTGAGGACGACGATCCCCTGCTTGGGTCCTGGAACCTGGCCGCGTACAAGCACGACATTGTCTTCCGGGCGGACGTCGACAATCTCAAGATTGAGCATTGTGGCGGTCTTGTTTCCAAGCTGGCCCGGCATTTTCTTTCCTTTGAACACCTTGCTCGGCCAGGCGCACTGACCGATGGAGCCAGGCTTTCTGTGCACCTTTTCATGTCCGTGCGATGCAGGGGCGCCGCTGAAGTTCCAACGGCGAATGACGCCTGCGAACCCGCGACCCTTGGAGGTGCCGGTGACACGAATCTTTTCACCGGGGGTGAACATTTCAACGGTCAATTTCTGACCGATCTCGTATTCGTCAACGTTTCCAAGACGGATTTCCTTCAGCATTCTGTAAAAGCCACAATTTGCCTTTTGCTGATGGCCCTGCTCGGGTTTGGTCAGACGATGCGCAGCCACTTCTTCAAAACCAACCTGCAAAGCGGTGTAACCGTCTTTTTCGTTGACCTTTTTTTCAATAACAGGGCAGGGACCGGCCTGGATGACAGTCACGGGAATGACGTTTCCGTCAGGTCCGTAAATTCTGGTCATGCCGATCTTGCGCCCTACAATTCCCAAAGTCTTTTTCATGATAGCCTCTCGTTATCCCTACAGCTTGATTTCAACATCAACGCCAGCGGGAAGATTCAGCTTACCCAGTGCATCAACCGTCTGTTGGGTGGGTTCAAGAATATCCAAAAGGCGCTTGTGAACACGCATCTCGAACTGTTCACGAGATTTCTTGTCCACATGCACGGACTTCTGGACAGTCTGCTTGTGAATGCGCGTCGGCAACGGAATGGGGCCGGCAATGGAAGCGCCGGTATTGCGTGCGGAATCGACAATCTCGGCAACAGCCTTATCCAGAATGCGGTAGTCGTAAGCTCTCAATTTTATGCGAATTTTGTCACTGTTCATGATGACTCATTACTCCTGAATTTCGGAAACGACACCGGCACCGACGGTACGTCCGCC
>SWCH01002828.1_pt1 | contig 81063 bp, 80 predicted proteins | sample 4690051 | NCBI WGS metagenome assembly SWCH01 (sample SAMN10267282, study PRJNA491770) | bioreactor metagenome | isolation source: DHS bioreactor inoculated with | place: Japan: off Shimokita Peninsula
TTTTTTTTCATTATTATTTTTTGAAATGATCCAAATACCAATACCCAGGAGAATGATAGCAAAGAATACCACACTAATAATAAATATGCTAAATATAGTTTCCAAGACCTACCCCTTAAATATTTTCATTAATTGATAATTAATGAAAACCTACTAGATAAATTGATTGATTTAGATTTTATCAGATTATTTTAACACAATCACTGCACATAATAAAAAAAGAATGAAATATTATGGTGATGGTCAGGTCAGGAACTGAGCCGGCGGAAACTAAAGTTCTGAGCGAGGTGCTGGGTGTATTATCCAGCCCCGAGCGAAGGGGGAAAAGGTGGAATTAAAAAGCGCTGGACAATCATCCCGAGCGTGCGAGGGTGACTGTCCAGCAAGACTTATTTGGTTTAGGCGGAGTGGACGGGCGTCTCTATATTCCGCCCGTCCGCGTAGCTTGCCAACCCAGGTGGGATGGATGATGTTTGGAGGTCAGCAAAATGTTTATTTGTGGGATTAAGGATGTGGCAAAGAGGTTAATTGGAAAACTCTGAAGATTAGAGAAAGGATTAGTATGATTGCCATGGTACTCAGGCAACCATTTCTTAATGACAGGTCTTTTTCATTTTTAAGTGAGACTACCTGATAGAAACAATCCGGATGTTCTTCAGAGCTGTCTTAGTCTATGTGAATGCACATTGTGAAAAATTTTCCAACTTTTTTGTTTTCTCCCCCCCTTCCCCCCTCAAAACCCCAATTCCTTCTTCTTCAACGATGAAAACTTGCCCTCACCAAACCCAATAATAATATGATCCAGCACCTCGATATCCAGCAGTTTGCCGGCCTGGACGGCTGAACGGGTCAGGTTGATGTCCTCCGGGCTGGGAGAGGGATCCCCGCTGGGGTGGTTGTGGATCAGGATAATCGAGGCGGCATTCATTCGGATGGCTTCTTTGAATAATTCACCAATCCGGACGGTGGAGGAATTTAAAGAACCGGTATAGAGGTTGACCATCTTTTGAAAGCGGTTCCGCGTATCCAGCAAGATCACCCGCAATTGTTCCTGGTCCAGGGCTGCCATCTCGTATTGGACATACTTCGCTACCTCCTCCGGGCTGTGGAAGGAGACCTCCTGATTTTCCAGAATTTTTTGTTTGGCCAGGCGGTTGCCAATTTCAATAGCGGCTTTTATTTGGGCGGCTTTGGCTTTTCCCAAACCATGCTGCTGGCAAACTTCTTCATAACTCGCGCGGTGCAACCCCATCAACCCCCCAAATGTTTTTAATAATCGTTGGCCCACCATCACTGCGCTTTCCCCCGTCACCCCCACCCGCAGGATGATGGCCAGTAATTCAGCTTCATTTAAGGCTGATGGACCATAATCGGCTAATCTTTCACGCGGTCGCTCATTCTGATCAAGATCCTGAATCCGGTAAATTCGATTGTTCATTGGCAGCCTCTTTGTTCATTTGATTTGTCAGATGGCATTACTTTATCGAAAATATGCAAAAAAATCAAGTGCTGCGCCGTGTGAAAAACGGCTTCCATGCTATAATTTCTGAATGGAGAAATAATGAATTTTGATCTTTCCTCAATGAATAGTTACATCTTAATTGCGGTTGCATTTGCGGCTGCATTTATCGCTACCTTATGGGTCAGTCTGATCATCTGGACGATTCGGGATGTGCGCAGACGCTCGAAAGACCCCATGGCGCGCATCCTGGCGGTGCTGATCGTAACTCTGTTATTTTTACCTGGCATGCTGATTTATGCCATTTTGCGGCCCGCCAGAACGCTTGATGAAGAATTCCAGCAATCTCTGGAAGAAGAAGCGCTCTTGCAGACTATTGAGGATATCCCGCTTTGCCCGGGTTGCTCCCGGAAAATTCAACCCGATTGGATGGTTTGCCCCAATTGCCAGACCAAATTAAAGAAAAAATGTCAGCATTGCAAAGCATTGATGGAATTACCCTGGAATATCTGCCCGTATTGCGCCACTACGGTTCCGGGCATGCGCAAGGATAATCCACCCCAGGAGGAATTGCTGCCTCCTCTCACCCCCAATCTGTTCGATGACCTTGATGGTCAGGAACAATCCACCGAGGTTTCATAAAAGTGATTAGTTATTTAAAACCAATAGAACCTGTTGACTATTTAGTTGTTGGCCATATCACTCAGGATGTTGTTCCTGATGGTTATGTACCGGGAGGAACCGCCTCCTACTCAGCGTTGACTGCGCGTGCGTTTGGATTAAGAGTTGGGATTTTAACTGCCTATGCGCAGGATGCGATCCTGCCTGATTTGCGCGATATCCAGATTGTCAGCACGATCAGTGAAGATTCCACTGTTTTTGAGAATAAATACACCAAAGATGGCCGGCACCAACGCATTCTCAGCCGGGCAGAAATTTTACATCCCAATCAAATCCCGCAATCGTGGGCAGCTCCCAAAATCGTGCACCTGGGGCCGATTGCGGATGAGGTGGATCCTTCTTTTGTAAGAGCTTTTCCGAAATCATTTGTGGGCGTTACACCGCAAGGTTGGTACCGCACCTGGGATCAGGAAGGGAAAGTAGGCTTCAACAATTACATCGAAGCCAAACATTACCTGCAATATGCGGATGCGGTCGTTCTCAGCATCGAAGATCTGCAATTTGATGAAGGCATCATAGCTGATCTCGTATACGGCATACGGGTGCTGGTCATCACGGAAGGCTCGTGTGGCGCCAGAATTTATTGGAATGGTGATGTGCGAACTTTTCGTGCCCCGGAAAAAGAAGAAGTCGACGCTACCGGCGCCGGCGATATTTTCGCAACTGCTTTCTTCATTAGAATGTCGCAAACACAGGATCCGTGGACGTCCGGCCGGTTTGCAACGTATATTGCTGCCAACTCCGTGACGCGCAAGGCCATGGATAGCCCACCATCGGACGCAGAAATTCAAGAAAATTTAATCGAAATCATTTAAGCATTCAGGAAATTATGGCAAGAATCTTCTCATTGGTAAATCAAAAAGGCGGAGTCGGCAAAACCACCACAGCCATCAATCTGGGGGCTTATCTGGGATATTTTGGTCAACGCGTTTTATTGGTCGATCTCGATCCCCAGGCAAACGCAACCTCTTCGCTGGGTATCGAGAAACAGACCGTAAAGGGTGGCACGTATGAAGTCTTGATTGGTGCACAACCAATCGCACCCAATATTTTACATAACCCACGCTTAAAAATATCCTTGCTGCCTTCCTCACCTGCATTGGCTGGGGCGGAGATAGAATTGATTGATCTTGAAAACCGCGAATATTTATTAAAAGAAGCGCTTGCACTCGTTTCCGATCGTTATGACTACATTCTGATTGATTGTCCGCCCTCTTTATCTTTATTGACGGTCAACGGTCTGATGGCAGCACAATCAGGTGTCATTATCCCGGTGCAATGCGAGTATCTTGCCCTGGAAGGATTGGGACAGCTCACGCAAACCATTCGAAAAGTTCAGGATTCTTTGTTTCCAGATCTAAAAATTAGAGGGGTCGTTTTAACCATGTATGATGGTCGCACCCGCCTGGCGCTGGATGTGGTCAGTGAAGTCCAACGTCATTTTTCCGGTCAGGTTTATCAGACAATTATTCCCCGCAGTGTGCGCCTGGCAGAAGCCCCTTCTTACGGTACACCCATATCCGCTTTTGCCCCGGAATCAACAGCAGCCAAAGCGTATGCGGCATTAGCGAAAGAGATCTTAGCACAAGACGGTATAATAATTCCAGTGATCGAAGAATGAGGGTTGATATGGCAAAAAGACCAGGGTTAGGTAAAGGATTAGATGCACTCATACCAGGTGCCAGACCAGGAAGATCTGATCAGGGCCAATCAGTAACCGAATTGCCGATTGAGAAAATTTTACCCAATCCACATCAACCACGCACCATCATGGATGACGAAGAACTACAGGAATTAGCCCAATCCATCCGGGAATTCGGCATCATCCAACCGCTTTTGGTGATCCCGGAAAATGAAAAAGAAGAATTCATCTTAATTGCTGGCGAACGTCGTTTACGGGCCGCCAAATTGGCCGGGTTGCAGAATGTTCCGGTTATTTTCCGCCAGGCCAATGAACAGGAACACCTGGAATTAGCCTTGATTGAAAACGTTCAGCGTGCTAATTTATCTGCACTCGAGACCGCCGATGCTTACCAGCAGTTAATCAGTGAATTCAATTTATCGCACGAAGAAATTGCAAAACGAGTCGGGAAGAGCCGGGTATCTGTTACCAACACGATTCGATTATTAAAACTTCCCGACAAAGTCAAGTTTGCTCTGGCAAAAAATCTGATCTCAGAAGGACATGCCAGGGCAATTCTGGCCTTGGCCACCCCGCAGGCGCAATCAGCCGTATTAGACATCATCATCAAAAATAATTACTCCGTGCGCCAAACAGAAGAATTGGTGAAAAAATATTCTGGCGATCGGGAAACGAAAACGCAGGCAAAAACCAGGGATCCGGAGATCAAAGCGCTTGAAGAACGTTTTCAGGACAAATTGGGTATGCGCGTGAATCTGGATCATCGCGGAGATAAAGGCAAGCTCGTTATTCATTATTATTCCAATGAGGAACTTAACTCTTTAATAGACCGCTTTATTGAGGATTAATTCCTATGTTAATTCTCCACAATGCCAACATTTTAGAATCGACAGATGTTCCAGAACGCTCTCAGGCTATAGCAATACAGGATGGGAAGGTTATTGCTGTGGGTAAGAATGCTGATGTTTTGGCGCTGGCTGACCGAAAGACTCAAATCCTGGACATGCATGCGAAAACCATCATGCCTGGTCTCACCGATTCTCATCTTCACCTCCAGCATCTGGGCAGAAGCCTGAGCATGGTGGATTGTGAGACCGATGATATCCAGGAGTGTTACGAGCGCTTACGCACCCGAGCGTCCAAAACCCCACCGGGCAAGTGGATAATGGGGCATGGCTGGAATCAAAATCAATGGGCTCAAGGATTTGATGCCATCGATTTACTGCACAAAGTTTCAGCGCAACACCCCATCTATCTCAGCGCCAAATCTTTACATGCTGCCTGGGTCAACCAGAGGGCATTGGAGCTGGCCGGCATCACTCGGGATACGCCGGATCCCCAGGATGGTGTCATCGGCAGAAATGCGGACGGACAGCCCAACGGTTTATTGTTCGAATACGCTATGCGGCTGATGAATGATTTCATCCCAGCCTACACGGGTCAAACCCTGGTGGATAATCTCCATGTAACCCAACAGGAATTATGGAAAGTCGGTATCACTGCTGTTCATGATTTCGATGGTCCGGAATGTTTTGCAGCATTACAACAATTAGACGAACAAAGAAAATTACGCTTGCGGATTCTGAAAAGCATTCCATTGTTGCTGTTGGATGCCGCAATTCAAACCGGGTTGCGATCAGGTTTTGGTTCTGATTTTATCCACATTGGGCCAGTGAAACTTTTTGCAGATGGTGCCCTGGGTACTCAAACCGCAGCCTTGCTGGCACCCTACGCCAACAACCCTGAAAATGCAGGGATGCTCATGCTCTCGCAAGCTGAAATCGTTCATTATGGAAAGATTGCTATCCAGAATGGTCTCTCTCTCGCCATTCATGCCATTGGAGATCGTGCCAACCGCGAAGTAATCAACGCCTATTCGGAAATCAGAAATCTGGATCATCGATACCCATTTCCCGGCTTGCATCACCGTATCGAGCATGTCCAGGTTCTTGCGCATGAGGATATCAAACGCCTGGCACAAAATAATATTATTGCCTCCATGCAGCCAATCCATTTGGTATCTGATATGGATATGGCCGATGATCTGTGGGGAGCAAGATCACGCTACGCGTATGCCTTCAATAGTCTATTACAACAGGGAACCAGACTGATATTTGGCTCAGACGCCCCGGTTGAATCCTTCAATCCTTTTTGGGGGATCTATGCCGCTCTGGCCAGATCCAAGCTTGATCAACCAGGCAGCAGCAGCTGGTACCCGCAAGAGAAAATTTCATTATGGGAAACCCTGGCTGCCTATACGTTGAATCCAGCGATCGTCGCGCACTGGGATGACAAAATTGGCAGCATATCCGCCGGCAAATGGGCGGATCTGATTGTTTTGCCGGTTGATCCATTTGACATACAACCACAAGAATTCATCGATTTATTACCACTGGCAACCATGGTCGCGGGAGATTGGGTCTGGAAGGATGGCGAATTTTGATCACATCCAGAAAGAAAACCGTCTCGCCTGAAATTTTGGTTCCCAAAATTGGTGAATACCTGGTTCAGCAGAAAATAATCAGCTTACCGGAACTCAATAAAGCCTTATTTATACAATTGGAAAAGACCAAGGCTGGGGATGAAATTCCGTTAGGGAAAATCCTGGTTGAGATGAAATTAATCGATCAGGAAACACTGGATGAAGCCATCACAGAACAACTGATTCGATTTCGGGACGCGCTTGAACAGAGCAACCGCCAATTGGAATCTCGCGTGCAACAACGAACGGCTGAACTACAGGATGCACTCAACAAACTTAACGAATTAAACCAGCTCAAAAATAATTTTATTTCCAATATTTCTCACGAATTAAGGACGCCATTAACCCATATTAAGGGTTATCTGGATTTGATGGTGTCCAATGATCTGGGACCCTTATCCGAAGAACAAAACCAGGTCCTGGAAATTATGGGGAAAGCCACCAATCGCCTGGAAAGACTCATCGAAGATCTGATCCTGTTTACCTTTGCAGAGCACGAGCAGGTCATCATCTCAACAGCTGAGTTTGATGTGCTGCTGGTAACAAAAGAAGTCATTGCAAATTTTCAACACATCTCTCCCCAAAATCAATACAATCTTGAAATTATCCCCGAAGCAAAATCCGTTCTCGTAAATGCAGATCAAAAGAAAATCGCCTGGGTAATCAACCAGTTAATTGACAATGCCATAAAATTTTCAAAAAAAGGTTCAACCATTGAAATTTCTATTGTGATCGAAGATGAAACTGCCAGACTGAAGGTGAGAGATAATGGGATTGGAATTCAAAAGGATCAGATCCATGAAATTTTTGAACCATTTCATCAATTAGACAGCTCCTCCACCCGGAAAGCTGGCGGTGTTGGCCTGGGTCTTGCACTGGCTAAGAAGATAATTGAATCACATGGTGCTACAATTATTGTAGATTCCCAATTGAATATCGGAAGTACTTTTGAATTTTCATTAAAAAGATCGAAAAATAATAATGATTGAACCTTTATTACCCATAAAAACAGATACCCTTTACACATTAAGCAAAATTTGCTGGGAATCTTCCAATTGGAAACAGGCCTTGGATGTCGTTTGCAGCGAAATCAGACCTTATTTCATTTTTGATAATCTGGCAGTATTTCTTTACAATGAATCTCATTCTGATTTAGAGGTTGCTTACGCCCGTGCCACCGGACGCGGAAAAACAAAAGAAGCGGATGTAGCCTGGGGTGAAAGCGTCATCCAGGAAGCAATCGAAAAAAATCAAATGATCTTATCTGAACCGATAGAAGATAAAAGTGATCGCCTGCAAAGGCCTCATATTCTGGCACTGCCCCTGCTCGTCAAAAAAGCGGGATTGGGCGTTGTGACCATCATTCGATTTGGAACACCAGCCTTTACCAAAGATCACATTAAATTCGCTGAATTCATGGCTTCACAAATTTCATCCATGATCCTGCGGCAAGAACGTGAATCAATGATCAACCAGTTACAGGAACACATTCAAACGCTACAAATTCAGGATGATTTTATCTCCACCCTTTCGCATGAACTCAAGAATCCAATTGGTTTCATCAAAGGATATACCACCACCTTACTTCGCCAGGACACTAGTTGGAGTGAATCGGACCAGAATGAATTTTTGCAAATCATTGACCAGGAGACTGATCGCCTCAAAGACCTGATTGATAATCTGCTCGATTCGTCGCACTTGCAATCGGGCAACACAACGCTGAATATGCAATTATTGCGCATCGACGCGCTGTTGAAGGATGTCATTTCTCACGCCAGGGTACACCATCCAAATATTCAAATTAATCTGGATATCCGCCAGGAATTACCAACGCTACAAGGAGATCCGCGGCGATTAAAGCAGGTATTTGACAACCTGGTTTCGAATGCAGACAAATACGCATTAGGAAAACCATTGCTCTTTCGGGTTTATAAAGAATCGCATGGCATCACTGTGGATGTAAAAGACTCCGGCCCTGGTATTCCCACAAAAGACCTGGACAAAGTGTTCGAAAGGTTTTATCGCTCAGAGGCTCAGTCACAGGATACACGTGGCTCTGGATTAGGATTATTTATTTGCAAAAAGATTATTGAAGCTCATCAAGGACAAATCAACGCTACCTCAATTCCTGGTAAAGGAACAACCATCCATGTCTTTCTTCCCTTTAATGATATTTAAATTGTTTATTCCCTGGAGGTTCTTATGACAAAAGGTACGAAAATATTGGTAGTCGACGATGAAAAACTGTATCGGCATTTGCTTGAAATTAATTTAGGAACTGAAGGGTATGAGGTCATTACAGCCACAAATGGTGAAGAGTGCCTGGATCTGGTCTCAAAGAAACATCCCGACCTAGTCATTCTGGATGTCATGATGCCAAAGTTAGATGGCTTTTCGACACTGGAGCGCATCCGTCAATTTAGTGAAGTACCGGTTATTATGCTGACCGGCAAAAATGAAGAGCGGGATCGTGTAAAAGGTCTCGATGCTGGGGCTGATGATTATGTCGCCAAACCTTTTTCTGCCACCGAGCTGATCGCCCGGGTTCGTTCCGTTCTACGGCGTTCCCAGTCAACGGAAACCTCCAAAGCAATCCGCTTTTTTGAGCACGGAGATTTGAAAATTGATTTGGCCAGAGCTGAAATCTGGCGGGAAGAATCACCCATTTATCTATCTGCAACAGAATATAAATTGCTAATTCAATTTGCTCATAATGTAGGCAAAGTTCTGGCTGCCGAAGAATTACTTTCAGCAATCTGGGGACCACAATATCGCCAGGATAAAGAAATCCTGTGGGTTAGTATTGCCAGATTACGGCAAAAAATTGAAAAAGATTCACACAACCCCATCCACATCGTCACCCGATCGGGTCTCGGGTATCTAATGCCACCGAATGATTCATCGAATTAAAAGAGGAAAAATGATTACCCAATTTGAAGAAAAAGGAAAGATATTTACACCAAAAATAATAAAAGATCAGAAACACGTGATTGTTCAAACAACATCACAGAAGATAAGGGGGGATATTCACGTTAAATTAGATTTTCGTTTATTGGATGAAATCAATGAAAGCAATCACTTCCTGGCCTTAACCGACGCCGAAATATTGGATGCGGAGGAGAAGGTTCTTTACAAGACAAATTTTTTAGCAATCAATATTAATCAAATTATCTGGATACTACCTACCAATGAAATAGTTGAGGGCATGGTGGAAAATCAATGAACCCCAATGATTTCATGAAGCTAAAACAACATATTTTGACGATGATCGCCAGAGAGCTGGAAAGTAAACGTCCTCCTTATCGAGAACGTGACGAGTTTGTTAAGAACACGCTTAAACTGGCTTATCAGTCTTTGAACTTGAAATTACCTCAAACCATTCAGTCACAGTTATTCAAGGAAGTGCTGGATAACATTTTAGGATTTGGTCCCCTCCAAACCTTATTGGAAGACAACACCATCAGTGAAGTGATGGTAAATGGCGCAAACGCTGTTTATATTGAACAAAACGGAAAATTGATCAAGACCGGCATTAAGTTTGAAGATGATAATGAAGTTCTCAGGATCATAGAAAAAATCATTCTACCGCTTGGCCGCAGAATTGATGCAGATACCCCAACCGTTGACGCCCGCTTACCCGATGGGTCCAGGGTTAATGCCGTCATCCCCCCTGTGGCAATCGACGGTCCTACCATAACGATCCGAAAATTTGAAAAAGGAAGATTGTCCATTGATCAACTGATTGAACTGGGTTCTATTACCAGAAACATGGCAACATTTTTAGAAGCATGCGTTGTTTCCCGGTTAAATATTATGATCTCTGGCGGTACCGGGTCTGGGAAAACAACCCTGTTGAATGTATTATCACGCTTTATTCCTTCCAAAGATAGAATCGTAACAATCGAAGATGCAGCGGAGCTACAATTGCAACAAGAACATGTCGTCCGCATGGAAACGAAACCCCCAAACATTGAAGGGAAATTTCCCGTTTCCATTCGTGATCTGGTCAGAAATTCATTGCGCATGCGTCCTGATCGTATCATTGTTGGTGAGGTCAGAGGAGGCGAAGCGCTGGATATGCTGCAGGCGATGAATACCGGTCATGATGGCTCATTAACGACCATTCACGCCAATTCCCCTCGTGATGCGCTTTCCCGTCTGGAGACATTGTGTTTAATGGCTGGCATGGACTTGCCCCTGGTTGTCATCCGTGAGCAAGTTGCCAGTGCCATGGATCTGATTGTTCAACAATCCAGATTGTCAGATGGCACCAGAAAAGTTACCTCCATTACCGAAGTTTCCGGTATGGAAGGGCAAACCATCGTAATGACAGATATTTTCAAATTCGAAAAAACAGGCACCACGCCAGATGGAAAAGTAATCGGGGAGCTTAAACCAACAGGCATTCGACCATTCTTTACACCACGGCTTGAACAGAGCGGATTTAAGCTGGGACCCGAAGTTTTCGGAGCCAATGTCTCTCACATGCTTTCCAATGGGCGATCACGCAGATAAAATTTTGTTAAAATTTTTTTAATAATTTTCTTCTAACCAAAAATCAGGGAGAAGTACGAAAATGATGAAGAACAACAAACTATATATTCAAATTCGCAGTAAAAAATTAGGGATTTTATTATTGGATGCCCGACTGTCGACAGGTTCCTCCACCGAAGAAATTTCCGAAAAAACAGGGATTCCCGAAGAGCGTCTGGTGAATTTTGAAAATGGTAGTCTGTCTCCCAGCTTACCCGAATTGGAAATATTAGCTTTCACTTACAAATTGCCGGTTGAGCATTTTTGGGGTAAGCAAATTCTAAAATCAGAAGCCAGTGAAGAATTAGAAGAAAAGTTTCAAACTTTATTAAAAATCAGAAACAAAATCATCGGAGCAAACATAAAATCAAAAAGACAGATAAACGAAATCACAAGTGAAGAACTTGCAGAAAAATGCAGCCTGGAGCATGATCAACTTTCACAATTTGAAAATGGCGAAACACAGATCCCAATCCCGGTTCTCGAGATTATTGCCAGGTGCTTGAATTGTCAGATCGAGGATTTCTTTGATACTCAAGGGAAAATTGGTGCCTGGCGTAAGGAGAATGCAGAAATCAATCGTCTGAAAGATCTGCCACAGGAGTTTCGTGAATTCATCACCAAACCCATCAATGCTCCTTATCTGGACCTGGCAATGAAGTTAAGCGAGTTAGATGTTAAAAAATTACGATTGGTCGCTGAAGGACTGCTAGAGATAACACTATAAACACATGAATATAAATTCCGAAATTGAAAGAGCCAGAGATCTCTTCAAACGAAAAAAATATTCTGAGGCTGCCCGTTTATTTGAAAGCCTTGCTGAGAGATTTCAGGAATCAAAAGAAGAAACCAATTCAGCAGAAATGAAGAATAATGCCAGCGTCGCGTATTTGCTGGCTGGGGATCCACAGAGATCTTATGATCTTGCCAAAGATACCCATCTGGTATTTGAAGCATCTCAGGATTGGAAAAATTATGGTCTGGCGTTAGGGAATCAGGCTTCTGCTTTGGAAAATTTGGGTAAAAAAGACCTGGCTCTGGAATACTACGAAATTGCGGCTGAAAAACTGAAAATTGCCGGGGAAAAAGAATCAAGAGCCTATGTGCTCAAGAGAATATCAGCGCTTCAGATTCAACGCGGTGAACAATTGGACGCCCTGGGGAGAATGACAGCAGCCTTACACAATCTTCCGAAGCTCTCCAGAAGAGAAAAAATCCTGAAAAAACTAACTGATATTGTAATGAAAATTGGAAATCAATAATCATCCAAAAAATGTATCCGACCATAGAAATTCGTCCCGCCGTTCAAAGTGATAAATCAAAATTAGATTTTTTCTTAAGGTATGAATTCTTTATCCACCAACATCTGGATTGGCAGCCGGCACTGAATTGGTTAGGCAGCCAACCTTTTTTTCTGGCGCTACAAGAAGATGAAATAATTGGATGTCTGGCAACGCCGAGTGAAGTAAACGATGTTGCCTGGATACGATTATTTGCCTGTTCCTCGCTCTATTCTCGCAAAGAGATCTGGAATTTGCTCTTTGACAGGGTTATTTCATCATCTTCCAATAAAATATCCACCATGGCGGTTTTAGGAATTCATCGTTGGTTCGTTGATTTGTTATTAGAGCAATCATTTCATATTCATCAAAATATCATTGTGTTTGAATGGATAGACCAAACGATTCCACCTCCTGTCCCATTTCCAGGTTTACAAATTCGAACCGTGAGATATGATGAATTAGGGGACGTTGCATTGTTGGATAACCGCTGTTTTGCACCTATCTGGCAACTTCCGATTCCGTCCTTGCAAAAGGCATATCAACAATCTGGTTATGCTACGGTGGCACTTTTTCAGGGGAAAATTGTTGGATATCAGATGACAACTGCATCCCTTTCATCTGCTCACCTCGCCCGATTGGCTGTTGATCCGGATTTACAGGGTAAAAAAATCGGTAAAGCGTTGTTGCTGGATCTATTTTTTTATTGCCGTGAATCCGGAATTCATAAAATTACCGTAAACACCCAGGATGATAATCATTCTTCAAAAGCTTTGTATACAAAAATGGGGTTTATCCAAACAGAAGAAAAATATCCTGTTCTGCTTCGAAAAATTTAGAATCCTTTTCTAAACTTTACATTTCAGGTTGACTTTATCCTATTATGGATTATTATTTCTGATATTATGGAGGTCCATGAATGGGTAAAAGGCAGGAAATCAGAAAAAAGCGCATAAAAAAAGTGCAAAGTCAACGTCGAATCGTTTTAATCAGTGTCATTGGTTTATCACTGCTCATTTCTGCATTCATCATTTTTCAATCTCAGAAACCAGTTGGGGAAATCAAGATGATTGCTGAAAAAACACGTCCAGAAACCTCGGGATTAAGCATGGGGAATCCTGCGTCACCCATAGTTGTTGAAGAATTTTCAGATTTCCAATGCATCGCCTGCTTTCGCTTCTGGCAGAATTATGAAGAGGACTTTATTGCCCGGTATGTGGCAACCGGTGATGTTCTATTTAAATATGTGCCTTTTAGTTTTCTTGGTGATGAGTCAATTCAGGCCGCAGAAGCCGCTTATTGTGCGCTGGATGAAGGTAAATTTTGGGATTATCATGACACCTTGTTCCTGAATTGGAATGGTGAAAATACAGGCAATTTCAGTGATAAGCGCCTGGTGGCTTTTGCAGGTGCACTTGGGTTGGATGAAGGCAATTTTCGCACATGTTTGAACAGCAATCGCTACAATAAAGAGGTTCTGGAAGGATTGCGTTATGGAAAAACAGCTGGCGTGAATGCTACCCCGACATTCCTCGTGAATGGAAAACTGGTCTATTCTGATGCATTATTCTCAACCCTGGATGAATTGTTAGGCAAATAAACCAGTCGATCAATCTAGCCAAAGTTATCTGTTTGTCGAGCATGAATTCACTTTAATAAATGCCAAATAAATTAAATAACCAGATTACCAGTGGCAAAACAATGAATCCAGGCAAAAAGTTGGCAACCCTGATTTTCTTGATTTCGAGTAAACTGCTGGCTGCAATCCCCATTAGCATAATTCCCCCAATAGCACTGAACTCGGCTAAAACCTGATCCGTCATAATCGGCTGTAATTGTGTGGCCAGCAATGAAAGTCCACCTTCATAAACCAGAATCACCAGACTGGAAAACAACACACCTACACCCAGGCTGGAGGCAAAAGCAATGGCTGCAAATCCATCCATGATGGATTTGATGACCAGCGTATTATAATCACCCGTGAGACCATCCTGAAAAGAACCCAGAATTGCCATCGGACCAATTAAAAACAGCAACGAAGCGGTCAGAAATCCACGGATAAATTTGGCACTTTCAACACCTTTTTTCCGATTAAATTTTCTTTCAAGAAATGTACCAATAAAAGCCAGGCCTTCCTCAATTCGCCACCATTCTCCCAATAGAACTCCTAACAACATGCTGATTAAAACCACCAGAGCATTCCCGGTCTGCATAAACAGGCGAATACCATAGGCTAACGTAAACAATCCTAAAGACATCATGACGGTATAACGGACCTTTTCAGGCAGACGATTTCCTAACAGTAAACCTAAAAATCCCCCCAGCAGAATGGTAGCAACGTTGATTATAGTCCCGGTTAGATGCATTACTTCACCAAAGTTTGATCACCTTTTCCAACAATAAAGTTCTCATATAATTCCAGAATAAACAACAATGAGGATAATCGATTGAGAAATTTTAATAAATCCTGATTTTCGATGACGTTATGATCGAACATTTCAGCCAATCTTCGTTCCGCACGGCGCACAATTGTCCTTGATAAGGACAGAAATGCCCCGCCCTTGGTATCACCAGGAACAATAAATTCAGAAGGAATGCTGGTTTTCTGACTTATATTTTCTATCGTTTGTTCAATCCAGGTAACATTTTCCTGATTGATGGACCTGAATTTCTCAGCGATCTCTTTTTCTGAGGCGACTTCACCCATTACTTGATAAAGTTGTTTTTGAATTATTAGAATAATTTCCTGAATTTCAACAGAACAAACAAAAGCCCGACAAAGACCCAAAGCTGCACTCGATTCATCCAAACAACCTAATGTTTCCATCCGTAGATCATATTTTTTTACGCGCTGGTTGCCTAATAAACCCGTAGTGCCATCATCGCCTTTTTTTGTGTAAAAAGTCATTGCTTCCCTCCAGCTGGTCTTAATTTCCGATATAAATACCAAAATTTTTCATATGGAAAAATTTCAGCCAATTCCTCTTCCCAAACAAAATCATTCTTTATGGTCAGTTGCTTATATCTGAGATCAAGACTTTCCAAAAGCGAAAGGAATTTATCCCCCTCATCGGCATTAATATCATCCATTAGCAAACCTACCATCAAACGAATTTGAAGTTGGTTTTGCAATTGTGGCTGAGAAAAATCAGCATCAACTCGCAGATCATCTACGAACTGATTCCACTGACGGAGTCTGACGGGTAATTCATTGATTGCTTTCTTCTGCCAATTCGCAGACCATTCGTTTTTCAATAAACGAAAACGATCAGCAATTAAATTTCCCTCACTTTGATCAAGATGATTGAGCAGGTAAAAAGAAATCAACAAACGCCCTGCGCTGATTCGAACTCTTCTTTCCGCAGATGAAAATTCTTTGTTGGACAAATTAAGTTGCCAATAAATCTCATTCGAAAAGAGAAAAGAATCCCAATCAGAAATTGCTTCTTTTAATATTTCTTCTTCTAATTCTAAACGCCACATCACTCATCACCATTGGAACTTTCAAGTGATGGAGTGCTTATGTTTCCAGGTTTTGGCCCCAGGATGTACCAATTTTTGACAGTCAAAAACCGGTCGCTGGTATCAAACAATGGGCCGACGGTAACTCCCTGAATCTGGGATGATAGAGCAAAATTATAAACTGGATAAAAAAGTGGCAGCGCAGGAAGATCTTCTTCAAAAACCACCTGAAAGTTCCGATAAAACAGTGATCTATCGATCAGATTGGTTGTAATTCTTGCCTGCTCCAGATAATCACTGGCAACAAAATTATCCCATTGTGAATAGTTCTGCCCACCAGTTGCTTGCACTTGATCCCAAAATGGGTAAGGGTCCGGATCTGGTGTCAAGGATAAATCCAGATCGATTAATGCAGCCTGATAAGAGCGAGGATTGAGATATGAATTGATCAATTCCGAATAAGCAACCCCCCGGATATTTACTGAGATACCTAACGCCTCCCAGTTTTGTTGAATCATTTCCGCCAATTGACGATGGACATCATCATCCGGATACAATAGTTCAAAGCGAAACTCTACCCCATCCTTCACCCGGACGGTCGAATTTTCCCCACCCAAAACATAGCCGGCGTCTTTAATTAATTGTGTAGCCAGGTTTGAATCAAATGCTACTGGTTGAATGCCCTCATAATATGCCCATGTTCCGGGTAAAATGGGACCATCGGCAATAATTGCCTGGCTGAAAAAGACTTTATCAATCATCTTTTGACGATTTAGTCCGGACAATAACGCTTTCCGAACGTTCACATCCTGGAAAAATGGTACTTCCAGATTTTTATGATTGAGGAATATCAATGTTAAGCGAGGTTCTCTGGCTGTATATAAAGACAAGTCAGGATTAACCAGGACATCACCTAAAATGGAAGAATCAACTTTGCTGATTCCCAGTACCAATCCGTCCTGAAAAGCTTTTAAGGCATCGGATGAGGTGTCATAATAGCGAAACACCATTTGATCTATCAGGGGTGGTTTCTCAAAGTAATCCTGGTTCACCTTCAGTACAACACCTTTAATTTGATTATTTTCGGTAATCAATCCTTCAAATTTGTATGGACCGCTCCCTACTGGTTGTAAATTAAAGCTTGAATCGATCATCTGCTCAAAACTTAAATTTCCTAATAGATGTTCAGGGAGGATACCAAAGGAGAGATAATCCAAAAAAGGTGCGAAAGGTTCTTCCAACCGAAATTGGATCGTTGTATCACTTAATGTTTTTACGTCTATTGCAGTCCAAAAAGAACGAATGTCATCGGGTACTACCCCATCACCATCTCTGATCATATTGATGGTGAATAAAATGTCATCCGTAGTCAAAGGTTTACCATCATGCCATTTCACATCCGGTCGTAGGGTGATGTTATAAATCGTTCCATCCTGAGAAATGCCATAGGTTTCCACCAACTCTAACTTTGGGATTCCCCGTTCCTCAAATGTGATCATCCTGCTGTACAACAATCGATTTAACTCCCGATCAGCAGGATTGTAATAATCCAATATCGGGTTCAGTCTCTGGAATTTTCCAACCAATGCTTCACTATACACACCTCCCTGCTGTGGTTCGGGAACAACCACGGGAGAAGATGCATCTGGCTTCTCGTTGATTAAAAGTATTCCAACAACAAGTCCGGTCAGGAAAATAATGAGTAATTGCCAACGTAATTTTTTCATAAGGTTTATCTTTAAAGAAAATAGGGCGACCATCTTTTCAGTATTGAATCGCCCAGGATGGTTCTATAAATTTGGTATCTGTTTAATCGGTAAATCTTAATTTCGAATAATCACTGCAGCAATGGTTAAGATGAAAAACAAAACACTTAATCCAATGGTTATGTAAAAAAGGGTTTTTTCAATACCACGTCGAGCAGTAAAAACCCCACCTGTATCACCGCCGGTTAATCCACCTAAACCAACCCCTTTATTTTGCATAATCACACTGATAATCAGTGCAACTGAAGTTATAATCAAAGCCACATCTATGTATAAAACCACGCTCATCCTCCAATCAGAATTTCAGGTTACCCTGAGAGATAACAGACCAAATTATAACGTTTAAAAGGGAAAATAGTCAACCTGTGGAAGAATTCGTCATTAACCTTCATATTCATAGTGTTTATTCTGATGGAAGTTGGACTCATCAACAAATCGCTGAGGCAGGGATGGACGCTGGTTTGGATGGTTTGATTATCACTGACCACAATTGCCTGGTTCAGCATGTAGGTGGTTACTATGAGAACAAAGGTAAGCAGATCCTGGTGATCATTGGTGAAGAAATTCATGATAAAACCAGGGAACCCCAAAAAAATCACCTCCTCACCTTTGGACAATCCAAAGAACTTTGTAATTATGCTCATAATCCTCAACAGCTAATCACCCAGGTGCAGAAAAATGGTGGGTTATCATTTCTTGCCCATCCCTTCGAAAGCGCCCTGCCCCAGGTGAATGAAACAGACATCACCTGGAAAAATTGGGATGTAGATGGCTTTACAGGAATTGAAATTTGGAACCACCTCAGCGAATTAAAGAACGAATCAAAAAATTGGATCCAACTTTTGATGAATGTATTTTTTCCGAATATATATGGGCGGGGTCCTCATCCATTGTCCTTAAAAAAGTGGGATGACCTGTTAAACACCGGGAAAAAATTAACCGCCGTTGGTGGTTCAGATTCTCACCGGCTGAAAATGAAAAAGGCTTGCATTACACGTTACATTTTTCCATATCAATTTCATTTCAAATGCGTCAATAACCATTTACTCATACCAAATTCGCTTAGCAGCGATTATCTCAGCGATCGGAAAATCGTCATCAATGCATTTCAGCAAGGAAATTCATTTATCGGATATGATTTACCTGCACCAACAAAAGGTTTTCGGTTCTATGCCCAGGGAAAGCAAGACACAGCGAGTATGGGAGATGAAATTGAACTGGAATCTTCCCTTACATTTCAAATCAAACTTCCAGAAGTCTGCGAGTGCCGTTTACTGCATAATGGCAAAATTATCAAAATTTGGAATGACCAGGAAATTTGTACTTACATCTCAAAACTACCTGGTATTTATCGTGTTGAATGCTATATTCAATATCTGGGAAAGAAAAGAGGTTGGATTTTCAGTAACCCAATTTACGTTCAGGACAAAAGAAAATAGGCATGACAACCAACAATGTCACCCGTTTATTGCAAGCCAGAAAGATTCCATTTGAGACTTTTGAAATTCCTGGCGGAAAAAGAGGTGCCCCGGAGACAGCTCAACTATTAAATGTTCCCATGGGTGCCGTCTTTAAGACCATTGTTCTAAAACCTGTTCACCCAGGCAAACCAATATTGGCAGTTGTTCCCGCTGATAGGACTGCTGACCTAAAAATGATCGCCAGATTTCTCAACGAAAAGAAACTGGAATTCCCTACTCCTCAGGAAGCGGAGCGCATAACGGGTTTGCAAACCGGTGGCATCTCAGCTCTGGCTTTGATCAATAAAGGCTTTCGTATTGTATTGGATGAATGCGCACAGGCTCTGGATTGGATGCATGTGTCCGGGGGCCAGCGAGGATTAAATATAAAAATCCGGGTAAGCGATTTCGTGAAAGTTACGAATGCCAGAATCGCATCCATTAGCAGTTCTGCAACGAATGAAGGTTGATTTACCCTTTCACAACCGCCAAAGGGATCAATCTGGCAATTTTGCGGGTTAAACCAGCTCCATTGACAGCTTCAATCACCTGATCCACATCTTTGTACGCTTGTGGAGCTTCTTCTGCCAAACCCGACATGGAACCAGCCTGAATGAAAATGCCTTTCTTCTCAAGACTGGCAATTAATTGATCCCCTCGAATAGACTTTTTGGCTTTTTGCCGGCTCATGACTCGCCCAGCTCCGTGACAACTGGAACCAAACGAACGTTCCATACTTCTTTGCGTGCCAGCCAGTACCCATGAGGATGTTCCCATACTGCCTGGCACCAAAACCGGTTGACCTGTTTTTGAAAATTCGTCTGGAATACCCATTGATCCAGGTCCAAATGCTCGCGTTGCGCCTTTACGGTGAACACAAACTTTTCGCAAGACACCATCCACCATATGATCTACAATTTTGCCAATATTATGAGCAAGATCATACACCTGATGAAGTTGCCAGTTTTTCAATTTGCCGGCCAATACCTGTTCAAACGCTCGTCGGGCCAGATGCGCCAACACCTGACGATTACAAAATGCATAATTCGCCGCCGCCCGCATTGCCATCAGGTAATCCTGACCTTCTGGTGAATTCAAGGGGGCACAGACCAGTTCTCGATCAGGAATCTTGATGCCATATTGATGAATGGTTTTTTGAAAAACCTGCACCGCATCGCTGCAAACCTGGTGCCCAAGTCCGCGCGACCCACAATGGATCATTACCGCCAGATTTCCCTGTTCTAAACCAAAGATTTTGGCGGTTTCTTCATCAAAAACCTGCTCAATCAGGTCAATTTCTATAAAATGATTACCGCTTCCCAGCGTTCCTAATTGAGGCAATCCTCTTTTCTTGGCCCTTTCACTTAACTTGTTAATATTTGCTCCGGGAATACAGCCGTTCTCCTCTGTCCTGCGCAAATCCTGTTGTGTGGCAAATCCCCTTTTCAGTGCCCATTGAGAACCCTTTTCACATACTTGTGCTAATTCTTTCAGAGTCAATTGGATGCCACGTCCTGACCCTACACCACTGGGACAATGCTGGTTTAAAGCGATAACCAAAGACTGAATCTGATCCTTAACCTGTTCATAGGAAATTTGAGATGCCAGCAAGCGTACACCACAATTGATATCATAACCAATTCCACCCGGTGAGATAACTCCGCTTGGGAATTCAGTGGCTGCCACCCCTCCGATTGGAAATCCGTAGCCTTGATGCATATCTGGCATGACGACAACCGCACCTACCACACCTGGAAGTGTAGTAGCATTGATAGCCTGCTCCACAGATAAATCAGATAGTCCTTGCTCGAGTAATTTTCGAGTCGAAATAAATCTGACAGGTACACGCATGTCAGAACGGAAGTTTTTGGGAATTTCCCATTCATAATCACTAATCTTAATAAAATCAGTTAATTCAACCATATCACTCCATCACCATCATACATCAAATACGATCTCCACGGAATAACCTGTACTTGTATGATCGATCCGTAGATTATGGTATGTGACAGCTTTAATTTCTTTGCGAAAGCATTTAATTCCCTGATGAAAAAACTTTCCGCTAATCTCCTCATTTTCTACCTTAATTTGGGTGATTGTAGAACAAGTCTTTTCCTGTTGAAGCATGTAATTACATTCATTCAATAGTGAAACCAGCATGCTTTCCAAATCGATATCTTCGAAGCAGAATTCTACATATTTAGCAGGAACATTCTCATCAACAACAAATTCGACAATGCTATTCATACCATCAACCGCCAACTTGAACAGGTCATTTAAGCTGGTAGCCCAAACTCTCAAAGCAATATCTGCAGTATGATCAATTTCTACGAAGCCCTGTGCATTATCTGAGGTCATTGCCAGTTTTCCCTTTCCCTTTATAATTATAGATTATGAGAGCTTTATTCGAAAAAATTGAAAAACAACTACAGAGTCTGATTGAGGGTAGTATTCAACTTCTGCCCTGGAATACAAACCAGAAATCAGTTGCGATTGCAATAATTCATGAAATGCGCGATCTTGTTATTCAAGCCATCGATAAAAATGAACCATTACCCAATATTTTTTCAATTTCCGTGCATCCAGATGTCTACAAAGACCTCAGCACGGATACATTATGGATTGATGAAATCCAAAAAACGTTAACCGAAAGTGCTGAAGAGTATGATTCGAGTTTCACTGGCGAAATAATTGTCCAATTTTTTGCTAATCCTGAAATTCATAACTTAAACGAATATGAGATTAATATCTATTCGGTGAAACACCAAATTGAAAAAACTGCTGTATTGAAAACCCACCAGGTTGAACGAAAAAATCAAATGATCAGCAGAGATGCCTACCTCCTTTTGCCAAACAAGGAAATATTCCCACTAATCGTCGCTTTTACCCAGATTGGCAGAAAGAATGATAATCATCTCATTATTGATGATCCCACCATCAGCAGGAATCATGCACAAATCCGCAATATCAATGGGAATTTTGTGATTTTTGATTTGAATTCAACATCTGGTACATTTTTAAATGGCGTTAGAATTAAACAAGCCATGCTTCGGACTGGAGATGTAATATCAATCGCGAATTATCCATTAGTGTATGGTGAGGAAAGCGACTCAAATGACCTTGACCATGGTTCCACTGCTGAAATTCCCAGAATTGTAGATACCAAATGACAGCCATTTTTATCCTCATCCTGCGAATTATTCTGGCTATCCTTTTATTAGGATTTGTTGGCCTGCTATTTTTTACCACCTGGCGTCAACTACAAACGCAGGTAAAGCTCCTCTCCCCTGATTTATCCTCCAGTATTCATATATCCTATAAAGACAATCCCGAACAGGAAGCCTTTGTGATCAAACAAACGGATGTGCTTGTAGGTCGCGATCCGAATTGTAAAGTTCACATTCCAGACGAAACAATCTCAGCCCAACATGCAAGAGTTTATTTAGTCGATCAAAATTGGTGGGTACAGGATTTGAATTCGACCAATGGCACATTTTTGAATGATGAACGCATTGATCAACCCTGTATTTTGGCCGACAATGATATGTTGCAGATTGGCAATGTAAAATTAATTATTCACACAATTAATTCCTAAAAAACAATTCTTTGAAGGAGGTACCAATGTCTTACACAATTGATCTGGGTGTCATTGGAGGAACAGGTATTTATCAAATGGAAGGTGTTACCATCCAGGAAAAAATGGAGGTGACAACCCCATATGGAGAACCGAGCTCACCCATCTTCATTGCTGAGGTGGCGGGAAAGACGATTGCATTTTTGGCGCGACATGGAATCGGGCACCAAATTCCACCTTCAGAAATCAATAATCGGGCAAATATTTTTGCACTCAAAAAAGTAGGAGTCAAAAATGTAATCGCAATTTCAGCTTGTGGGTCATTAAGAGAAGATTATGCCCCTGGCGACATTGTGATCCCAGATCAAATAGTTGATTTCACCAAGAACAGGGAAAGGACATTCTTCAAAACAGGATTAGTCGCCCATGTGAGTACCGCTGATCCTTTCTGCCCACACCTCTCCCAGTTATTGTATGAATCTGTTGTCGAGACGGGGACTAAGGTTCACAAAGTGGGAGCGTTGGTCACCATCGAAGGCCCACGGTTTTCAACCAAGGCAGAATCAAATTTATTCCGCTCCTGGGGAATGTCAATCATTGGAATGACTACTTCACCGGAGGTATTTCTCGCCAGAGAAGCGGAAATGTGTTATGCCGCTTTCGCCCATGTAACCGATTACGATGTCTGGCATGTCCACGAAGAATCTGTTACCGTTGAAATGATCTTAAAGGTGCTCAAGAAAAATGGTCAGGTGGCAAATGACTCAATCCTGAATCTAGTCAAAAAACATGAACCTTTTGATTGTGAATGCAAGCATGCACTTGCCAGTGCGTTAACAACCCATCCAGATTATATGGATGCGAATGAAAAAGAAAAACTCAGCCTCTTCATTAACAAATATTTATAGTGAATCAAATTAAGAATCTGTTCTTCACTGATAGAGATCGACTACAATTTAGCCTCTTCTTTTTGGGTGGTTTAATTCTCTTATTGTATAGCGCAGTGCTTACCTTTGCGCCAGTCATACGCTCATTAAGCTGGAATACTTCTCTTATTTGGGAACAATGGATTGGTTTTCTGATATGGCTGGTAACCAGTTTTTTGATTCACAAAGCCAGTACGCGACACTTAACCAACCGGGATCCTTACATATTACCGATAGTGTACATATTAACTGGGATTGGTCTGTTGACCATTTTCCGTCTTTCCCCTTCTTTTGGATGGCGGCAATCCATCTGGTTTGGCTTAGGCTCGATTGTGTTATTTGTAGGGATGAGATTTCCGGGGCTCATCAATCTGTTACGACGGTATAAATATATCTGGATGACACTCGGGCTGCTTGTTACCGGATTGACCTTCTTTTTAGGCATTTACCCGGGTGGAGATGGACCACGGCTATGGTTGGGTTTTTGTGGAATTTATTTCCAACCTTCTGAACCATTGAAGCTGTTGTTTATCGTTTATCTGGCAGCTTTTTTTGCGGATAACTGGGTTTTGAGGAAAAACTTTTCGGTACTATTGGCTCCATCTCTGGTCATGGTTGCAGCGGCGATCCTGGTGCTTTTCGCACAACGGGATTTGGGAACAGCGACCATTTTCTTAACCATTTACATTTTTTTCATATTCATCGTTTCCGGCAAAAAAAGATCGATGTTTATTTCTGCCATTATTCTGGCAATCGCAGCATATTTTGGTTATCAGAAGTTCGGTGTCATCCAAATTCGCATTGACGGCTGGGTAAACCCCTGGATTGACCCATCAGGGGGTTCATACCAGATCATTCAATCAATTCAGGCACTCGCTGCGGGACATATTATTGGATCCGGTCCAGGATTGGGGAGTCCCGGGATTGTACCGGTCGCAATATCGGATTTTATTTTTTCCGCCATCAGCGAAGAACTAGGTTTATTCGGCAGCTTGTTTATCATTAGCTTGTTTGCGTTTCTTTCATTCAGAGGGTTTTCCATTGCGATTAAGGGCAGAAATCAATATCAAAGATTGTTAGCCTCCGGGATCACCGTCTTCCTTTCCATCCAATCTATTCTCATAATCGGCGGGAATACCAGGTTCTTACCGCTCACTGGTGTGACTTTACCCTTTTTGTCCTATGGTGGATCATCCCTCTTAACGGTGTTTCTATCGGTGCTATTCTTAATCTTAATCAGTCAAAAACAGACATCCCGGTCAGTGGATCAGGAGGAAGCGAAACCCTACATCTTTACCTACTCAATCATGCTGATTTGTTTTATTTTAATTGCTTTGATCACAGCTTATTGGGCTACGATCAAATCCGAGGAATTACTTGCAAGAACCGATAATTTCCGTAAAGTAATCAATGACCGCTTTGTTCCACGAGGTGATTTGCTGGATCGACAAAACAATCCAATACTGATTACAACCGGTGAGCGCGGATCATTTGACCGAATTTTGCTCGAGCCTTCTTTATCAACAACGACAGGATATAACCATCCATTTTTAGGACAAAGCGGATTGGAAGCGAGCCTGGATGCCTATTTGCGTGGAATGGCTGGAATTCCAACCTCAGATATTTGGTGGAATGAATTACTGTATGCCCGACCGCCAGATGGCCCCGATATCAGGACTTCGATTGATCTAGGCAGACAAAGACAATTGGTCCAGGCATTTGAGGAATACCAGGGGGCAGCAGTCATCATGAACGCCAGAACTGGCGAGATACTTGGTTTGTGGTCATCCCCCAGTTTCACGCTTTCTCAACTGGATGAGAGTTGGGATGAACTATCCACGAGCGAAAATGCACCACTCATTAATCGCGTCTCTCAAGGGAAATATGAAATTGGAAACCTGGCGGGGTTATTCACCTACGCATATCTAATTGAAAATTCAATCGAAATCGATAGCGCAATGTTCTCCGAAACCGGAAATTGTGCACTGCCTTTAAGTAATCCTGAAAAAACCAACCTGCGAATAGCACTGGTGAATGGATGTGAAAATGCAAATCAGTTCCTGAATGAATTTATCGATGCAGGGATGGTGAATGAAATAATGCAGGAATTTGGGTGGAACGAAAATTACTCATTTGAACTCCCTTTTCAACCTGTACCATTATTTGATTCCGAATCACAACCAAAGCTTTCCTCCACTTTAATATCCCCCCTACAAATAGCCCGTTCCGTTGCAGCATTTTCCAACGGGGGTCTCGTGCCATACCCACATTTGTCCGTCGCAATCAATACACCCAGGCAAGGATGGATAATATTTGCATCAAGAGAGTCCATGCGTACGATGGATCCGCTTTTTGCAAATCAAACTGCCAATTTCTTCAGTCGGATGGAATATCCAGCCTGGGAGATCACCTCTTCAAATGCTTTCGAGTCCAACTCAACGAACTGGTACGTAACCGGTACTTTACCCGACTGGAAGGCTACCCCTCTGGTTTTTGTAGTGACACTTGAAAATGGCTCAGCCCAGGAAGCCAGAGATCTTGGTCGTCAGGTAATGGAACAGTTCCTTACCTCAGGAACCAATTAAATCAGATTGAATATAACTGTTCAGAAACTAGAGTACTTTTACCAGGTGATAATGTTTTCGGCCTTTTCGAAGGATTATGTATCGATTATCAATCAATGCATCCAACCGTGTAAGATAATCAACCTCGCTGACACGATTGTTATTGAGGTTAATGCCACCCTCCTGAATTGACCTTCTTGCCTCCCCTTTGGATTTAGCAATTCCACAATCCACCAATAAATCGATAATCGATTTACCCTCACCTTCAAAATCGGATCGGGATAGCTGTGTAGATTGAACATCCGAAAATATTTCTTCAATATCGGAACCGGTTAATCCTTCCAAACTACCGCCGAATAGCACCTGTGTGGCTTGTTCAGCTCTGCTCAGAGCGGTCTCTCCATGAACAATGGTAGTAATTTCTTTCGCGAGTTTTTTCTGGGCTTCTCTTGCTTCAGGCTTATCTGCAACTGAAAGCGCTAATTCATCGATTACATCTTTCGATAAAAATGTAAAATATTTCAGGTAATTGATCACGTCTTTATCATCTGTGTTCAGCCAGAATTGGTAAAATTTAAAAGGAGATGTCCTTTCAGGGTTTAACCAGACTGATCCCGATTCAGTTTTTCCGAATTTGCTGCCATCCGATTTTGTAATCAGTGGGTAGACCATTCCATAGACTGAATGCCCGGTAATCCGCCGCACCAGCTCACCCCCAGCGGTGATATTTCCCCATTGATCGCTTCCACCTGTTTGCAATATGCAATTTTCATTCTGATGAAGATAAAGAAAATCGTAAGATTGCAGCAGCATGTAACTGAATTCAGTGTAAGAAATCCCTTCTTCACGGTCGATTCTTGATCTGACAGAGTCTTTAGCCAGCATATAATTAATTGTAAAATGTTTGCCGATATCACGCAGAAATTCAATCAAATCCAATTTCATCAACCATGAGGCATTATTTAATACGCGCGCAGGATTTGATTTAACCTTAAAATCAAGAAAATGGGATAGTTGTTGTTTTATTGCTTCCACATTCTCTTCAATAATTTGCTGGCTTAGCAACTGCCTTTCTGACGCCTTACCGCTCGGGTCACCAATCATACTGGTTCCACCACCGGCTAAGGCAATCGCATGATGACCGAAACGTTGCAATCTCGCCAACGCCAATAAAGGAACCATGTGTCCCACATGCAGGCTGTCTGCTGTGGCATCAAAACCATTATAAACAGTTACCTTTTTCTCCCCTAAAATGCTGTCGATTCCTTCAACGTAATCAAAAATCATTCCCCGCCATTTAAGTTCGTCAAAAGCGTTGTTTATGATTGTCATGTATTGATACCACCTCTCGCGTGAATATCCGCAATTCTAACATGAATTGCACCTGGAAAGAGGAATCTAAAGTGAAATTTTTTCACCCTTAAATCAAAAGAGCTTTACCAATAAAAATGTCGAACTTATTTTGAATAGATATTCCGGAGAGCATTCTCCAGGTCGGGATAGCTGAATTGAAAACCCTGTTCCACTAATTTTTGTGGGGTTACTTTTTGTCCATCCAGGACGAGCGTACTCTTTTCTCCCAATACCAGTTTCAAAGCAAACCCTGGGGTTGGAAACCAATAAGGTCTATGAAGCACACTACTGATTACTTTTCCAAATTCAGCGTTGGTACAGGCAGATGGGGCTGTGAGATTAACAGGACCGCTCATGCTTTTACTCCGAAGAACAAATTCAATCGCGCGAACTACATCCTGCAAATGGATCCAGGACAGATATTGCCTCCCATTTCCAATCGGGCCCCCAACAAACAGTTTGAAAGGTAAAACCATCAGAGGTAATGCTCCAGAATGCGAGTCAAGCACTACTCCTATTCGAACAATCACCCTTCTTATCTTTAAAGAATCTAATTCCTCCGAGGACGCTTCCCACTTCCTGGCAACATCGGACAGAAATCCTGACCCATTGGGGGAGGATTCATCGAATTGCTGATCCTCACTATTGCCGTAATACCCTACCGCAGATGCCTGAATAAACACCTCTGGTTTATGATCGGAATTGATGATTGCACTGGCTAAAGCATTTCCAGCCATTACTCTGGAATTTACAATCCGCTCTTTTTTTGCTTTTGTCCAATATCCTTCACCGATATTGTCTCCTGCCAGGTTGATTACGGCGTCAATATCCTGCATCAGCGCAATGAGTGGCTCCGCAGTCCTGGCATCCCAGTAGACATATTTAATTGAAGCGGTATCAGCCCTGTTTTGACGACGAGTTAGAACGACAACCTGATTTCCTGCTTGAATCAAATTTTTTGATAGTGCCTGACCGATCAATCCGGTACCACCCGCGATAAGAATCTTCATCTGCTTTCCTTTATAGTCTGAATTAATTACTAACTTGATTATACAACCTCCCATCCCTCACGGGATGTGAAATGTAAATTTCTGCCAACATATATTTGAAAAAATGGTTTTCTGCTTCGATGAGGGTGTTTATTAACTCATTGAAAAGCCGAATTCTATGAAAACCCTCAATTTTTTGAAAAAATAATGTCGTCATTTGTGTTTTTCTCATAAAAATTCATAAAATCCTGCATAAATTGCTCATTATTTGACCTTATTTAGGTCATCTTTGACATTTCGCCCTTGGTTATTCCCAAGCATATGCTCGCGCCTTAAAGTTTGTCCCAGTTATCAACTTTACCATCCGTTTTAAGTTCAAGACTATAAATGTTAGATAAGCCTGCACAGCATAGCGAATTTTTGTGACATATCGACAACGCCCTAATCCATGGCTTTGTTTTGCTTCACCAAATTTACGTTCGATTTTATATCGTTCTTTCAATCCAGTCTGATATTGATTGCTTTCGATCAACGCCAGCCAGACTTCTTTATTCCCGTCTTTTTTCGCGTACCGATTCCGTTTTAGACGAATCGCTGAATGTAATCCTCGTAGTTCCAAGTGGTAATGATTATCACCATTATCATATCCTCGATCACCAGCATATATTTCGACTGGCAGGTTTTGTTCAAGATCATGATCTACCAGCGGACGAAAATGATGCCCATCATACGCTTCCCCTGAGGTTATTTTCAACCCTGTGATCAGTTCACTTTCAGCATTCATGCTCACATGAGCTTTGAATCCGTAAAAGTACTCTTTTTGTTCTATATCTTCCCCTTTTTCATTTTGGACTGTCTTTTTGTGCTTTACACCCCATTTGGCGTCTGGATCACGAGGTGCTTTCCCTTTCTCCTGACGTTTTGTTTCTTTTTGAGTATTCACATCCGCTATGCTATGGACACTATCTATGATTTGTATGCTGCCAATCTTTACCCCTCGCGACATTGCTTGTTGAATAATTTCCTGCAGCATTTCTTCGAAGATCCTGATCTTCCCTTTGTTCACTAGCCGTTCTCTGAAATGTGTCAACGTTGAGTGATCAGGTGCTTTTCCATCTACTGCCAGACCCACAAAGAACTTGGCAGGTAAATTTTCATTCACATATACTTCAACCTGTCTTTCAGATAAATTGTATAAATAGGCAATCACTTCAACTTTTAATAGCATTGCTGGTTCAAAAGGAGGTCTGCCTACCAGCCCTTGACCCTTGTATACTTTGATCATCTTGTGAGTAAAATGGTCCCAATCGATCAGTTCGCGCAATTTCCTTAGAAAGTGATCTTTGGGTACAATTTGATCATAAAGATATTCTCCAAAAAAGGATTGTTGGTCTGTCTTTTGAAACTGAGGTGTTTCCATTATTATTTCCTTCCACTAAAATGTTGGGTATCGTAATTGAATCAAATTTTTGCCGTTTTGTCAATTAATCTCGGTTTTTAAGTTTGTTTTTCAACACCCTCTTCGATGACCATTTACACACGTAGTGCTATAATCTAAATTTAGGGATAATATGTCTGATCAAGTTCTTGTTTTAAATGCAAATTTTGAGCCAATCAATATCTGTGATTTGAGACGTGCATTTGGGTTAATTCTGACAGAAAAAGCGACCCTGGTAAGCAATGGACGTGGCTATTTCAAAAGTATTAACCAGAAATTTCCAATTCCCTCTGTTATCCGCCTTCAAAAAATGATCCATCGACCCAGAGCACAGGTTCACTTGACGCGCAAAGAAATTTTCCGACGAGATCATTTTACCTGCCAATATTGTGGCAGCCGTGCAGGTGTACTGACCGTAGATCATGTGATTCCAAAGCGTTTAGGGGGAGAATTCTCCTGGGAAAACCTGGTGACAGCTTGTTCTATTTGTAACCATAAAAAAGGGAGTAGAACGCTCCAGGAAGCAGGACTGAAATTATTGCGAACGCCTAAACCACCACCTGGAAATGCCATGTATATTTTTGCCAGAAATGTCCAAGCTGAACAAACCTGGCTGCCCTTTTTGCAAGGCTGGTAATTAGATTATGGAATAATCCACAAGGCAAATGCAGGTGTAAACCAGGCTTCAATGATGGCAGCAATCAATAACATGGGAATTACTACCCCGACCATCACCTTCGCCCAGTTGGCTATGGACTTCAGCCATACTTCTCCAATGGTAAGTTGGATATTCGGTGTTGCCAGGATTACGCCAATTTGATAGATGGCAGCTGTAGCAATTATTGCTGCTGGTATTTCGATAATCCCATGCGGCAAAATGAAGCCTAAAACATAAGTACTGACACTGGAGCCCAAATTGCCCAATAACCCGACTACATACCCAACGATACTGACCGATGCAAACAATGGCAGAATACCAAATATTCCCAGCGAAATGATGCCTAGAATAAATGCCAGCAGTAATACACGAATATTTTGCCAAAATATCAATAATACCGGTGAGAAATTTCCAATCTTCCAGGTTTGGCTCAGTTGGGCCAGTTGTTCTTTCATGTTTTCCACCCCCAATTGATCCATGGGAAAAGCAAATCTGGATATTTGTGATTTGCCAACCAAAAATCCTGCCAATACAAGAACACTGAGGACCAAAATAGAGTACCGGAGCTCTTTAATATATGGAAAAACTTCAGATTTGTACCAATTCCACAGATTGGTGGCATTTCCAATAAAGCTCGTTCGAAAAACCTTCCAGCCCCACCTGAAATTAAGTACATCGATTTCTCTTCCCAATAATTCTTCACGGGAAAAATGAGCCAGTCCTATTCTCAATAACAGGATTGCTAAAATGAACAAGCCAAAAACCACCCACCATAAGGTCAGGTAATCTCCCCAGAACATCACAATACTTTCACCCTGGATCAACAATGCCATCGGTATAATAATAAAACTTGCCAGCAAATTGGCCGCACGCACGGATGTAGCCTGAGAGGAAACAACCACCGCTCCGGCTACCATAACAATTGCCTGAATAATTGTGATGGCAACGATTTGGATGACCAGATGCAATTCTGGTAAGGGAACGTCATTGATTATCAATCCGGCGCTGTAAACTGCCATTCCAAAAAAACTTGCAAACAAGGGCGGCACAATCGAAGATAACAATTTTCCGATATAGATCTGCCAGTCCAATAATGGCGTATTGAACAATGGTTCAATACTCCCGCGTTCTTTTTCTCCCACGAAACTCTCTAAAGCGATCACCAATGAGACCGAAATAGGAAAAAAACCCACGATCATCATTGAAAACGGAACCAGTCGCTCACCCACGATGGACGCCCCATATCGATTTACGAATTGGAGCACCTGTGACGTGGTGAAGTTCATTAGAAATGGAAAAAATATAGTTAAGCCCAGAATGGGGAAAATAATGCGCCAATCACGAAATTGGTCCCGAACCTCTCGTTTTGTAATCACCAGTGCCGGCTTGAGTTGATTGAACATAGATCTCACTTTTTCACCTGATTGATGGCTCCCAGATATGCGTCCTCCAATTTGATTGGCACTTCCTCAAATGATATAAGATTGTACCTGTCAGACAGGAAGCGGATCAATAAAGGATTTTGGATGGTCGGTCTTTCTATCTTGAAGTTGACAATATGATCAACTTTATTTAGGATCTGAACTCCTTCAGGTAAATAAAGGAAGTCTTCCATGACCGGTTCAGCAAATTTGGCAGCAAAAATTGGTGAACCTACCAGTGAGTTTCTCACTTCCTGCATGGATTTATTTAAAATGATTTTCCCGCCCTGTATGATCGCTATTTGATTACACAATTCTTCTGCTTCTGCCAGATTGTGCGTGCATAAAATGATTGTACGTTCTTTGTTACTCAAGCTTTTTATGGCTGAACGAACAATCATCGCACTTTCAGGATCCATCGCCGAAGTGGGTTCATCTAACAATAAAACAGGTGGCTCATGTATTAATGCTCTGATAAGTGCTAATTTTTGACGCATCCCTTTGGAGTATTCGCCCAGACGTTTCTTTCGAAATTGATCCATGCCTAACTGGTCCAAAAGGGGATTTATTTGATTCATCACATGCGGTCGTGAACAGCCATACAGCTGACCAAAGAAGATCAGATATTCCTCAGCATTCATTCTGCCATACAAACCATGATGTTCGGTCAACACACCAACCACCCTTCTTACTTCAGAAGGCTGGCTAGCCACATCAAAACCAGCAACTTTTGCCCAGCCATGGCTGGGTCTCAAAATGGAGGATAACATACGCACTGTCGTGGTTTTTCCTGCTCCATTCGGGCCTAACAATGCCAAAATTTGACCTGACTCCACATTCAGATTAATTTGACTGACCGCTGTAAAATCATCAAAGTTTTTCGTCAGTTCCCGCGTTTCGATCAATTGTCCTCGCTTCCCACACAACTCTTTGAAACTATCCCACTTTTTCTGGGACAGATGGGTATTCTTCCAGTATTTGTTTATCTTTTAATACAGTTCTTTTCAATACAAGAATCGTCAATGCTGAAATGGCAATAATACCCATGATTGTTTGGTTAGCATTCATGCCACCCACATTGGAAGGATCCAGACGGATGAATTCTAATAAAAACCTGCCGAGGGGATAAATTATCAAGTAGACCAGGAAAATATCTCCTCGGAATAATTTTCCTTTTAATTTTCTTCCAAGCACTAATAAAACTGTCATATTCATGATATTCCATAAGAATTCATAAAAAAACATGGGATGGTAATATGCAACATCCATATATTCAGACAGTCTTCGAGACGGTTCAATAAAAATTGCCCAGGGAAGATCAGTAGGGGCACCATACAGTTCCTGATTAATAAAATTTCCCCATCTGCCAATCCCCTGTGCCAATGCCAGACCAGGAGCAATGATATCCACCCAGGAAGCAAAGCTCAATTTCTTTTTTCGGGTATACAACCATAATGCCAATGCTCCACCCATCACAGCACCTGGGATACCCAGTCCGCCAGCCCGGATATTAATCGCATCTAAAGGGTGGGTCAGGTAATACTGTGTGGTAATGCCCAATTCCACCATTGATGCTGGCGGTGTCAGAATATGCCATATACGTGCTCCAATAATGCCAGCAATCAGCAACCAGGGCATCACATCCCAAACCACATCCGGATTGTGCCCGCGCCGTTTTGCTTCTACAGTAGCAAGCCAGGCAGCCATAATAGCGCCAAGCATAATGATGACGCCATAGAAATGAATAAAGAATTTACCAATATAAAAACCTTCGGGCATTTTACACCTCTACTAACTATCTTTTTTTTAGACCCACCACATCTTTTGCCAAATAAGCCTGTTTACGAACAGAATAGATTCTTTGGAATGCAGTAAAATTTGCAACGATTGCTAAAATCCACAGAGCCACCAAAGGAATATTGAAAATCAGACATGGAATGAGAATCACCAATCGTTCCAATCTGGTTAATAATCCTATTTTAGCATCGTAATTTAAAGCTTCTGCACGCGCCCTGGTATAGGACACCATGATTGAACCTGCTGCTGCAAAGAAAACCAGCATGATCGCCAGGGTGTCTTGTATTTTAGCAAAATGATAAAGCAAACCCGCAAACACAATCAATTCCGAGTATCGGTCGGTGACTGAATCAACAAAACCACCGAAGCGGGTTGGTTCATTTCGTAACCGCGCCATGGTGCCATCCAGCGCATCGACGGGAGCAAAAACCAACAAAATCAGACCACCCCACATGATTTCACCAAATGCGATGAAAAGAGCTGCTATCATTTGACCAACCAAACCCAGAATGGTGATCAAATTTGGCTTGAGACCTAGGTTATTGAGAAATCTACCAATCGGATCAAGAATTCCTTTGAAATATTTGCGCATCAGATCAGAAAAACTTAATTTCTTCTTTTCAGAATTATCCAAAATTTACCTACAATCTCATCTTTTTTTGATTTGCTTATCCTATCGTACGGCTAAAGAACTGTCAAGACAAAGAATGGAAAACTTAATTATTCCTCATCTTCATTTGCACCTTTTATATCGTCCCAATCATCATCCGGATCAATCATAACTTCCCGGTCTTTGCCCCCACCCTGGCTGGGACCGACAACCCCCATCTCCTCTAATTGATCCAGTAATCTGGCTGCCCGTGGAAAACCGATTCGCAAGCGGCGTTGCAATAATGAAGCAGAAGCGCGGCGACTGGTTTTCACCAGGTTAATTGCTTGTTTCACCAGATCATCTCCGCCTTCTTCTTGCATAACTTTCATCAAACCTTCCCAGGGAGCAGGATCATCTAATTTGATTGGTTCAGATTGACGCCAAAAGTCTATGATTTGATCAATTTCGTGGTCAGTGACAATAACCCCTTGAGCTCGCTGTGGAGCACCTACATCCGGTGCCAGGAACAACATATCGCCTTTACCCATTAAGGATTCTGCTCCATTCATATCCAAAATTACGCGTGAATCAATGGAGGATGCTACCGTGAAGGCAATTCTTGCAGGAAAATTTGCTTTGATTAAACCGGTCACCACATCCACACTTGGCCGCTGGGTTGCAACAATCAAATGCATCCCGACTGCGCGTGCCATTTGTGCCAATCGAACCAGGCTATGCTCTGTCTGATCAGGGGAAGATAACATCAGATCGGCCAGTTCATCAATTATGATCACTATGCGCGGAAGCGTAGCTTGATTTTTCCGCGCCATTTTTGTGTTATACGCATCCAGATCTCTGGCTCTGGCTTCTTCCAGCAGGCGATAGCGTTGATCCATTTCAGATATCGCCCAACGTAAAACACCCACCATGCGTTCAATGGTTGTTTCAACTTTTCCAAGCAGGTGGGGAACTCCATTGAATCTCACCAATTCGACCATTTTTGGATCTAACATGGCAATTCGCAAATTATCAGGGGAATTATTCATCAGTAGACAGGTCGTGATGGCACCAACACAGACCGATTTCCCTGATCCCGTGGTTCCAGCAATGAGTAGATGTGGCATTTTGATCAAATCAGCCACCACTGGTTGTCCGGATACGTCCTGTCCCAATCCCAGGCTCAGTGGTGAACGTAGCTTTTGAAAAACCTCAGATTCAAGAACAGGTCGCAAACGAACCATCTTCGAATGCATATTCGGCACTTCGATTCCAACATAAGACCTGCCTGGCACAGGGGCTTCAACACGTAAGCGTTCTGCAGACAATGCCAATGCAAGGTCACGTGCCAAAGATGAAATCTGAGAAACACGCACTTTATGTTTTCCAATGCTGCCATCCGGATTTTCTTTTTCCACAAATCCCGGTTCAACTGCAAATTGTGTCACCGTCGGACCAATGCGATATCCGGCTACTCTGGCAGGGACCCCAAACTCTTCCAATGTCCTTTCTATTTGTTCGCCCATTAACTGCACCTGAACATTATCCATTACAAAAACCTGTTCAGCTGCCAACAGATCGAAAGGCGGCAAATTCTCCTGTCTTTCAATGCTGGCCGCCGGCGTCATGACGGTCTGACTTTTCAATTTTTCGAGGATTTTCTCATCACGGGATAACGAATTTTCCATTTCATTTTCTGACGAGGATAACTTTGTAAAACCAGCCAGGGTGTCCAATCCTCTGGTTTGTATGTATGCTTCTGACCAATTATCCAGTTTTTTAATCAGAAACGCGAAAAAGCCACTCCCGAGCGCAATGCTGATGATAAATAGAAATAATAGGGTGATTGAGAGAATTGGTTCTGGTAATAATCTGGAGAATAAATTTGCCAAACCCCATCCAATAAATCCTCCATCCATCCCCGATTCTGCCCGCTGCAAATCCATTCCACCATAAATGGAAAATAATACGATTAAAATGAAAAAGCTGATTTCAATGGCTAAGACCCTGGATAGTGAAAAGCGAACAACTCCAAATATTCTTTTTCGAAAACTCCAAAATCCAAAGGCAACGAAAACGATTACAAAAAAATAACTACCCCAACCAAACCATTGTTTTAGTAAATTAACCCAATTGGTAATGATACTTCCGGTCGTCCAACCGACCAGGCCAAATAAGGTTAATACCGCCCCGGCGAACATGATGACCCCAAAAAAATCCAGACCATATCTGCTTAAGATCGGTTGTATTTTATTTATCCAGTTTTGTTGGTGATCATTTGGCTTAGGATTATCTCCAAGCAGATATTGTTTGTTTCCATTCCTGCCAGATTTTTTACTCATCCAACAAACCTAAACCCAGCCGTCTTCTCTCAATATCAATATGCAGGATTTTAACCGTAACCACTTGACCAGTTTTAAATAAACTGTCCAAGTCTTTTTGGCCGTTTCCCTGTTGAATGGTTGAAATATGAATTAACCCTTCAATGCCTTCTTCTAAACGGGCGAAAACTCCAAATCGAGTGATAGCTGTTATGGTTGCTGAGACGATGTCGCCGGTACCATACATTTCAGCCAGCGACTCCCATGGATTTCTAAAGAGGCGCTTTAGACTCAACGCAATTCTTGCGCTTTCTTCACTAACCTGTAACACCAACACCTTAATTGGTTGCCCAAGCGACAAGATTTCTCCCGGGTGCTGAACCCTTCCCCAGGATAATTCTGAAACATGAATAAGTCCTTCCACACCACCAAGATCAACAAAGACACCAAAATCAGTGATGTTGGTAATAATGCCATTTACAATTGAACCTGTTTTGAGGGTTTGAAACAATGCTTTGCGACTGCCTTCTCCAGCCAGAGCAGCCCTTTCAGATAATACAACTCTTTCCTGAGCAGGTTCACATTCAATCACCTTTAACTTGATCGTTTTTCCCACGTAATTGGAAAGAATCATGCGTTTTCCATCTTCATCACAATCAGTGGAGGAAGCAATCAGGTGAGATAGAGGTACGAAACCTTGAATATTATCACCCTGCACCAATAAGCCCCCGCGATTAAACCCCTGAACAAACAGCTCTAAAATTTCATCATGGTCAAAAACGGATTGTACTTTCTCCCAATCCACCATCAAGGCACTGGAGGATAACGTCGTTTTGTTTTCACTCTCCCCCAAATCAGGCTCCTGAATTTCTTCATCTGAAAGTACTGATGCCCACCAGCCCTCATCCATTGGGGGTAATTCCGGTTCAATATTGGTTTTACTTTGATGGGTAATCATCTCACCTCCAGGGCAACCAACTTTCTGAGGGTATTCACTCAAAAAATTGGAGACAATCTCATTAATCTATGACATTTTCCATGTTGCGGGCGTCTTTTTCCATTTCGATAATTTTGTTGGCAACCGTTTCAATAGCAACCCTCTGTTTTCGGTAAAGATCCGCTTCGGACATGGATAATTTGATGGCAATTTCCCGAACTTTTCTTCCTTCCAGGAATTTCATCTCTAAAATATTATACAGTATCCATTCGGCTGTAAAGCGTCTTTCACCCTCCGGTTTCACCTGATTGATAGCATCACGTAGAATGGATCGCAAAGCATTGGCTTTATTTCCTTCTCCACTATCAGCTGTTTCCTGAACAACCTGCAAATCCAGCAGTGGATTATCGGTTAGTTTGGGTCCACCCCAAAAATGTGTCAGGGCATCTTTCACCCAGGTTGTCAAATCACCACTTTGGATGGGATCTACTTCAGAAAATACTCGTTCCCGGTCATATCTACCGCGCAATCTCAACTGCTGAATAGTACTAACCCGCGAACTTAATTTTTCCATGGATTCAAATATTTGTATCTGCATACGCCGGTCACTCAACGCAGAGGATGCCCTGTCTATCATCATGGATAATGCAGTTTTTTGTTCTTCCTCCAGCTCTTGCACGTTCACACCGGTCAATCCCAATATGCCAATCAATTGTTTTTGATCCTGAGTTCCGTTAGCAATTTGATTTAATGGGAATAAAGAATTTTCTTCCCACTGAAAAACTTCTGGGAAATCACCATTTTCAAGAACTATTTTTGAAAGATCTTCAGAAATATTTTGCTCATTAAATTGAACCTTCCCGTTTGTGAGCACCAGTTCAAGCCCATCTTCATTTATCGACACAACAAATGAACCAGTTGCCTGTAATCGATCCATGAGAGCGGATAATATCAATTCTAAAAATTCCATCAGATCATTACGAGTCAGCAATCGATTTTCGAGCGTTTGTAAAATTTCAATGTCCTGTTGATCATTTCCGTAAAAAAGCCACTTCTCTCCCAATGGTGCTAACAGGGTGATGATATGTTGAAAAATAACGATGATTGCCACCATAACAATGGGAATAAAAACATCAAAATCATACCCAAAAACAGGCCCTGTGCGTCTGACGAGTGTTGTTAATCCCAGGGTAATGCTTGCGGTTACCGGGCCACGCAAAATCCATTTCAGTAATCTGGTTTTTACCACCCGATCAGACCAGGCAACACCAAAAAACGCCACAGCATACGCCATCAAAATGATTAAGATGTAAAATATGAAATTGCTAATGGTGGCAACCACCCAAAACATTCCATCCAATCGATCGGCCAGTCCGGAGCCATACAACAAGAAAGGAAAAGAGCCAATGGCAGGCGCCAGGGCACCAATGACTAAATATCCCATCCTACGCCGGCTGACTGGTGTAACAGTTCGAATATAAGCTCTAAAGAAATTTATCCACGATAACAACATGATGATCCAATAATAGATGGTGAATAATTCTGTTATCAGGGTTCGTTCCAGATGAGGAGCGGAAATCAGATCCGTTTTTATCGGTCCAACCAGAATATCAAAGGGAATAAGAACCAGAAGAAACAAAGAGAATAAGTAAGTAATGCGTACTGCCCAACGCCGCCGCCAGCGACTGGGCCGGCCGGTTGTTGCTACCAGAGCGTCCGAAAAATGCAAATAAGTTGGTGGTAAAAGAACAATTCCCAGCCATTGTAATTTAAGCCAGAATTCCATATTGGCTTCATCAATTGCAATTCCACCTAATGCCTCTGCCGTGAAGACAATTACCACACACACCAGGATCATGGCAAAAGATCGAGCTACGCGATCTCTCAGATTAAAGGTCAGGGCATACAATAACAATGAGAAAGCAGTTATTGCTATCCCTGCTGTGAGGATGTCGTTTATCGTGCGAACGAGATTAATGAGACCTTCGAGCCAATTGACCATTTGTAGTTACCAATAAATGTTGTTTCTGTTATTTCAGATATTTTGAAAAGAATAACGCAATGTCTTTATTCGGGTAATATGAATCATTATATCCGGAAAACTCAAAGCCTAATTTAAAAGCCAACTTGATAGCCGGGTAACTCTTGGGTGGTATCTCAATGGTCAGCCTTCGATTTCCCCGTTGAATCGACCAATTTTGAGCGGCCAAAACCATTGCTGTCCCCACACCCTGCCGTCGGATCGAATGATCCACAACCAAATCCCGAATAACGGCTGAATGGACTTCCAAAACTTCTATTAAACGGATATAACCAACATGCTTCCCATTGTGGGTGGCGACCATTAATCCTGGCGCCTGTTGCCATTCATTTTCAAGAAGTTCGACCTGTCTGGGATAGGCGACCTGTGCAGGTCTGGGTAATCTTATTTCTCGAAATGAGATAATAAATTGACCATCTTCTATGCTGCGGTCCATTTGCCAGACGCTATTCGTTCTACAGGAATGGTCCATAGAGATCAACTCATTAATATCTGCTGAAACAGCTTGTCGGATTTCAATTTGTGGCATTTTCACCCTCCTTTATTTACTAATCACACGAACAGGAACAATGCAGGCTGGATATTCATTATTATCATTATCCAGAACAACCAACCGTAACAGGTAATCTCCGGGAACAATTTGGGACGTATTCCACAGCCCAATTTCATCCTCTACAACGACCTTATTATCACCGGCAATCGTTTTCCAGAATGTGTTTCCCGGTTCTGTGTATTCAAATTTATAAAAACCAAAATTATCAGTATTGACGGTGCCCATTAATATCACAACACCCGCAATTTCCGAAGATGGCTCAGGAAATATCCATTCTATCTTCCCTGGAATACATCCATCCGGTGTGGTTGTCGGGGTGATTGATACCGTATCTTCATTTTCCCGATTCGGAACAGTTGTAATCATTGGAGAAGGCGACGCTAACACATCGATTGTTGCTGTCGCCAGGCTCGTTTGATCAGGCAGGAGACTACTGGAGTAAGTCACAAAAAAAAACTCACCAACAAAGAGAATAAAAATCAGTAATAATATGGAAATGGATGATCTAAAATTTCTCTGAGCAATTTCTCGCTCCAAACCAAAGGCCGCCTCACGCCATTTGCCAATCGCTTTAAATAACCTGGAAAAGAAAATGAGCGAAACAAGGCCCAGAATTACATAAAACCAGATTTCAAATTCAATTAGAAAATCAAGAATTTCAGTCATAACGGGCGATTGATCGTTCAGCCATTATATTTCGGAAAGAATTCCCCGAACGATTGTTGTCAGTTTTGGAACTAACATCTTACCGGCTTCTAATACTTCAGCATGGGTTGTAATCGTTGTACCATCCAGGTTGGCTTTGTTACTGATCCCTGAGATACCCAGCACCCGCAAGCCGCCATGCCGCGCAATAATCACCTCAGGAACGGTGGACATTCCCACGGCATCTGCGCCAATCGATCTCAAAAAGCGAAGATCAGCAGGAGATTCAAAAGATGGACCAGAAAGAGATACATACACGCCTGAAAAAGTTTTAATATCATTTTCCGTAGCAACTTTTTTTGCTTTTTCCAATAAAATGCGGTCATAAGCCTGGCTCATATCAGGAAATCTGGGACCAAATTCATCCAGGTTTGGACCTCGCAGAGGGTTGTTACCTGTCATCGCGATCATCGCAATGTGATCGGAAAGAAACATGACATCTCCGGGTACATAATCTGGATTAATCGCACCGGCTGCATTCGTGACAATTAATATTTCAATTCCCAAGCGTTGCATCACTCTGACCGGTAATGTCACCTCTGCCATGCTGTAGCCTTCATAATAATGAGCGCGGCCTTGCATGGTGATAACCGTTTGACCTTCTAGTTTACCTATAACCAATTGCCCCGAATGACCATGTACTGTTGAGGTTGGCCAATAAGGAATATCTTTGTAAGGAATAAAATCTGGAGCTTCAATTGAGTTGGCTAAATCACCCAACCCTGAACCAAGAATCAGTCCGATTTTAGGTTGATATTTTGTTTGATCCCTAACAGCCTGAGTTACCTCGTCGATTTCAGCGAGAGTAAAATACTCTTTCATCCTAACCTCCACCATTTTTGTGAAATTTTCCTGGCAGCTTAACCAAATATCTTTCGAATACTACAAGAAATTTATTCTCTGTCGATGGATTAAATTATATCAGAATAAAAATCTACTCGAATCAGACCCTTACTGAGTCATGATTTTTAAGAAGGCATCAGACACTTCATCAATATCCTGATCTGAAATTCCATAATGAGTCACCAAACGGAATCCCCTGTTTTTCGATGTGCCAATCAAAACGCCCAGTTTTTTTAATTCATCAATTACCTGGATATTGGTCCTGGATTCATATTCATCCAGATCGAGAAAGACCATATTTGTATGCGGTGAATTATCCCTGATATGAATATTGGGAATATTCCCTAACTTCATTGCCAACATTTGCGCTCTTTTATGATCCTCAACCAGACGATCTATCATTGTTTCCACAGCAACAACGCCAGCTGCGGCCAGGATCCCTGCCTGTCGCATACCCCCACCTAATTGTTTGCGAATACGGCGGGCACGGAATATAAAATCCTGTGTTCCACACAATACACTTCCAACCGGTGCACCCAATCCCTTACTAAGACAAAATGTTATGGAATCCACGCCTTCCACCAAATTTTTTGCTGGTACTCCCAACTTAATGGCTGCATTGAAAATTCTCGCGCCATCCATGTGAACTATTAAGTCATTTTCCTGGGCTAACCGCACAACGTTTTGTACATACTCAGGTGTTAAAACGACCCCACCACAACGATTGTGCGTATTCTCAAGGGCGATTAACCTGGTGGTGGGAAAATGTACATCTATGCTTCGAATGGCGTTTTGAATATCCACCAATTTCATCGACCCATCCAGTTGGTTTGGAACGGTGTGTACCATAATGCCGCCAAGAGCTGAAACACCACCGACCTCATAAACAAAAGTATGTGCCTGATCACCCATAATCACTTCTTCCCCTCGTTGCACGTGGGTTAACATGGCGATTAGGTTTCCCATCGTTCCGGAAGGAATAAATAATCCGGCTTCTTTACCCATTTTTTTTGCAGAAATCTCCTCCAGGTAATTGACGGTAGGGTCCTCCCCATACACATCGTCTCCTACTTCAGCAGCTGCCATTGCCTGGCGCATTTCGTGGGTTGGTAATGTTACGGTATCAGAGCGCAGATCAATCATTGTTTCTCCTACACTAATGGTTATGTAAATCCTGTAGTAATGCGTTCATGTCTTGCGGAATGGGTGCTTGAAAAACGCGCGGAGTAGAGTCGCCAGGTAAAACGATTTCAATTTGATAGGCGTGCAACATTTGCCTGCCAGCATTCAATATTTGTTTGCGGTGACCATAAATGCGGTCACCGACGATCGGGCAACCTAAAAATGCCATATGGAGTCGGACTTGATGGGTCCTGCCAGTGTGTGGATAGGCAGCAATTAAAGCATTTCGTTCAAATTTTTCGATTACTTTATATTCAGTCACTGCTTCACGGCCATGTTGAATTGTTACAACAGCCATCTTTTTTCGGTGAGCAGGATCTCTACCAATTGGAGCCTCTACTCTACCCGTGGGTGTTGGCGGATGACCATCGGTCAAAGCATAGTAAGTTTTATGGACACTCCGTTTACGAAATTGGTCCTGTAAAAAGCGCTGAGCTTTGTCATTTTTTGCCAGCAGGATCAGCCCGGATGTATCTTTGTCCAGGCGGTGCACCACCCCAGGCCGATGTTCTCCCCCAACATCTTCCAGTCCTGGAGCATGATTGAGAGCCGCATGAACCAGTGTTCCGGTCGGGTGACCATACGCAGGATGAACAACCATACCAGCAGGTTTATTTACGATCATCAAATCATCATTCTCAAAAATAATATCCAATGGAATTTCTTCGGGAACCAGAGTACTTTCTGCAACCAATGGAAAGGTGATCTCAATTTCAGAACCTTTTTCAAGTTTCACCCCTCCCTTCGTCATCTGTTTTCCGTCAATTGAGACCAATCCATCACGAATAATGGATTGCAATTGGGATCTTGAGAAAGCAGGAAATTGCTCAACCAAATATTTATCCAGCCGTTGACTTTCAGTATTATCAAATTTTAAGTGAAAAACTTTACTCATAGCGATCCAGTTTTTTCGGTCATATCAGGATTGGTTTCAAATTGCAAATCCTGGGAGTTTTTTTGTTTCTTCTTTTCCTGACTCTCAGTGATCCAAACCCCTAAGATCAGCACCACCACTCCGATCGTTATACTAGCATCAGCGACATTAAACACGGGGAAATTCCCTACTGAAATAAAGTCAGTTACATGCCCAATACTTAAACGATCAATTAAATTTCCAATAGCCCCACTGAGCTGTAAACTCATAGCCAACCTTAATGACCAATCCGCCAGTGGAACACGGGGGAAGTACCAAATGATAATCAGGACAACGACCACGGCAATAATCGAAAAAATATCACCAAATCCTTGAAACATACCAAATGCGACACCAGTATTCGGTACGTGAACAATTCTCATATACGGCAACATCCAATCCCAGGGAACCCAGGATTCTGTCCATAAATCCAGGTTCTGACGAACCAGGTATTTCGTATATTGGTCAAGGCTGATGATGATGATCGCCACAATGATCAATAATGAATATGTTCTTAATATTTTTTTCAAAAATTACCTCGTTTACAATTGAGGGTTGGACTTGCCTTTTTTCTCAAACTCCTCAATTTGAAATTGTCCCTTTTGATTTTACCGTACTTTCATCATTCTCCAGGAATAAAAAATAAATTAGCAAATGGTACTCGCAAAAATAAAATCATCTGAAAATTCATTCAGATTTACAAGCTCATGTGAATACAATAGATGTGCCTTACACGAAGCAAGACAATCACTGGCACCAAATCCTTTCACAGGCACACTGAGAGAGAATTTTTTCTTAATTTCCTGACACCATTTACATTCTTTGTGGATGTCGGTCGTGATAACTGCTGTAAGAAAAACCATATGGGGCCGTAAAAAGTCAATGTGCCAGAAATTTTTCTTTTCAAGAGAAATATGCCGATTAATTCTTGCCCGCAAACCTCCGTTTCCATTTGCGCTTCCAAGGTAATAGTAAAATCCTGATCTAAAGCAGAACGTTCCAAATTTCCCAATGGTGACGTTTCTGGACTCTTTCAACCGAAAGGTCAAACTATAACTGCCTTTTTTATCCGGGATGATGCCGATCTGGTCAGAAATTAACATAATTTAAATCAAATTAACCAAAATCCAGACAATCTCTTGGAAATGAGATGTCTGGATTTTCATATTAAACTTAACTAAAGCTTCTCAACACCAAGAATTACTGTTTCTCCATCAAATTCACTCTCTATTTGCGCCATTTGTGCGTCAGGTTTACCAAGCTCCAAAACCAGGGTTAAAGTCTCATTTTTAATATAATCAGAGAATTCCTGCACTGCTTCGGCCAGCTTGGGAGTGGCTGAGTAAACAATTTTTATCCGGTCAGATATTTCGAAATCAGCTGTTTTGCGTAAATCCTGTGCGCGTCGCACAAACTCTCTGGCAAGGCCTTCTTTTTCAAGTTCTGGTGAAAGATCCGTAACCAGGGCTGCCAGATATGCTCCTTCAGATGCCACCGCATATCCTTCTTTTGCTAGCGACCTGACTTCGACTTCCTCCGGTAAAATCTGATAAACCTCTCCAGCCACAACAATTTCTAAGGGTTGATTATCCAAGAGAATTTTCGCTGCAGATTCAGGATCAAAGGCCAGAATAGCTGAACGTAAAGCAGGGAATTTTGGCCCATATTTTTGCCCTAATTGTTTTGGCAGCGGTTTCACTTCATAAGCCACCGCTTCGGTCGCTGCATCCAATGCCCTGACCATCTTCACATTCAATTCGTCTTCCAGAATATCTGCGTAGTTACTGATGACTGCGCGTTCTTCCAGATTTCCAACCGAAAAAGCAGCTTCAGATAAAGGCTGTCTCACCTTCCGATTGGCTTTATTTCGGGCTGCATGTCCAACAGAAGCAAGTTTCATCACCAGTTCCATCTCATCGTTCAGTTTTTCGTCAATCATCTCAGGATCGTAACTTGGCCAGCAGGCTAAATGGACGGACGCTTCAGCATCTGGATTGACTTCAGTGACTAAATTTTGAAACAGTTCTTCTGCCATGAATGGCATGGTAGGTGCTAATAACTTACTTAATGTTACCAGGGCTTCATACAAGGTGGCATAGGCTGCAAATTTATCGCCATCAGATTCACTCTTCCAGAAGCGTCTGCGCGAGCGCCGCAGGAACCAATTGGATAGTTGATCCACAAAAGCCTGGATCGGGCGCGTTGCTCCTAACACATCATAATTTTCAAGTGCGTTGGTCACATCTCGAACCAGCGTGTGTAAAGCACTTAATACCCAGCGATCCAGAGCGCTGTATTCCGGCGTTACATCCGGGTCTGGTTTCCAGCCATCCAGATTTGCATACGTGACAAAGAAGGAATAAGTATTCCACAAAGTCAGGGTGAAATTACGTAATACCTCTCCAACCAGGTCACTGGAAAAGCGACGTTCCTGCCCAGCAGGGCTGGCGGTGTATAAATACCAACGCATGGCATCAGCGCCATTCTTTTCAATCACTTCCCAGGGACTGGCCACATTGCCACGTGATTTCGACATCTTGTATCCATCACCATCGAGGATTAAACCCAGACAAATCACATTTTTAAAGGCCACTTCATCATTCAATAAGGTACTGATTGCGTGTAATGAATAGAACCAACCCCGTGTTTGATCCACTGCCTCACAAATGAAATCAGCTGGAAATTGTTGTCTGAATTTTTCTTCATTCTCAAATGGGTAATGCCACTGAGCCACAGGCATCGATCCGGAATCAAACCAAACATCGATCAATTCCGGGACCCGATTCATCGTTCCACCACACTCAGGGCAAGCCAAAGAGATCTGATCAACATACGGACGGTGTAAGTCCAGGTCACTCAAATCCTGACCAGCAAATTGTGATAACTCAGAAACCGAACCGATACAGACCTGGTGATTACAGGCGGTGCACTGCCAGACTGGAAGCGGGGTTCCCCAGAAACGTTCACGGCCCAGGGCCCAATCAACGTTATTTTCCAACCAATTTCCGAATCTGCCATTTTTAATATGACCCGGATACCAATTGATCTTCTCATTCAGTTCAACTAACCGTTTTTTGAAGGCACTGGTGCGAACATACCAGGTTGGTCTGGCATAGTACAACAACGGGGTGGAGCACCGCCAACAGAAAGGATACGTATGGATAATCGTACCAGAGCGGAATAACAATCCCCGTTCTTGTAGGTTTTTGGTAATATCCGGGTCTGCATCTTTCATAAACACACCTGCCCAGGGCTCAACTTCTTTGATGAATGTTCCATCTGGGGCTACAGTTTGTAAAATGGGTAAATTTTGTTCGATGGAAACATTCATATCATCTGCGCCAAAAGCCGGAGCGATATGAACCAGACCGGAACCATCTTCTGTGGTTACAAAATCACCCAACACAACTCGGTGCGCTGGTGTTTCCAGCGGAAGGAATTTGAACAAAGGTTCGTAGCGTTTACCCTCCAATTGTTTTCCTTTGAAACGATCAACAATTGTATAAGGCTGATCTCCAAAAACTTTTTCGAGAAGTGCCTCAGCTAAAATTAATTTTTCTGTGTGATCATCATGCAATTCGCGTTCTATCTTTACGTAATCAATATCAGGACCTGCTGTAATGGCCACATTGGCAGGTAATGTCCACGGGGTTGTCGTCCAAACCAAAAATGAAGTATCAGGTTCATCCAACACACGCATGCGTACAAAGATGGATGGATCTTCAGCGTCATCATATCCCTGAGCAACTTCATGATCGGATAAGGGGGTGCCACACCGCGGGCAATAAGGAACGACTTTAAAACCTTGATAAAGCAAATCCTTTTCCCAATATTGCTTTAATATCCACCAGATGGATTCAATATAGGAGTTTTTATAAGTGATGTAAGCATCTTCTAAATCCACCCAAAAAGCGATCCGATCGGTCAGTTTTTCCCACTCCTGGATATACGTGAACGCAGATTCACGACAAAGGGCATTGAATTTATCAATCCCGAAATCTTCAATATCTTTTTTGTTCGTGAAACCCAGCTTCTTTTCAACTTCAATCTCCACCGGAAGCCCATGTGTATCCCAACCACCCCGGCGGGATACATGGTAACCCTGCATCGTTTTATAACGGGGAAAAATGTCCTTGAATGCTCGCGCTAATACGTGGTGTACGCCTGGGCGGCCATTCGCTGTCGGTGGACCTTCATAAAAAACGTACTCAGGTTTCCCTTTTCTCTCATTTAATGTTTTGTGGAAAACATCTTTTTCTTGCCAAAAAGCTAAGATGCCCTCTTCCATTTGATTGACATTTAATTTCGGTGAAACTGGTCGAAACATCTTTCCTCCTACAAAAAAAATACTCGTCCTGGTCAAGGACGAGATCATATCCCGTGGTACCACCCTGTTTCTCACATGTATTTTGTGAGCACTTGGTTAGGAAAATCAACAATTGTTGCTTCCCACACCTTTGGTAACGGTTGGTGAAACCGTCTCACTTACTGCTGAATACTACAGGTTCAGATTGAAGCTCCGGATTGATTTTGGGCATCCCATTCAAGACTGGCTCGCACCTTTTCCAGTTTCGCTGATTGAAAGTGAATGCTTACTCGTTTCCATCAATGCTTTTTTAGATTGCTCCAAATCATACCAGAATTTTTACGAATATTCAATTATTCAATTCAAAAATTTCAATAAAAATGTCTTTCCATTCATTTCTGAAGATAGTGGGATATGATCACAACCAGAAACAGATACATTCCGACCAATATTAATCCGGCAGCCATCCATTGACCAAAAAATGCAAGTAATAATCCAATAATGGTTACTCCTGTTATGGCAGACATCAAACGCTCGAAGTAAAAATTTTTCCTTTCCTGCATCATGGATGATTTATACACCAGAAATATACCTAAACCAATCAACAGGGATGCAAGTAATAATGCCAGCAAGAAAAATTCATTACTCTTCAGAAAAGGCACATTGATCAGCATTACTCCACAGGATGCTGTTGTTAATCCCACCCCGCGGCTGCTAATAATGTTCACCCGAAACAGGATAAAGCGGTTCCAGGCGGCATCCTCGGGGTATATATACCAATGCATCACCTCAGATTCACCTGGTTTAAGATCAAGGCTCGTCTCATCAGATGCCACATAAATCAGGTAACCAAGTGATTTATAACCACGTACAAGTTTCCTGACATCTTTATCATATTCATTCTCGATCCCAATAGAGATAATCCCAAAATCTGATTTGGTAATTAAATTTGGGCAATCCAAATAAAATTCAGATTTTTCTGCATGCGTGGCTGGCTGAAACATGTAGCCTTCCAAATCAGCCCAAACCGACCCTGTCCAAAGGAAAAGCCCAATAATCAGTCCCAAAGAGAATACGACAATGCCTGAAATGAAGTAAATCTTAGATTTTTGAGTCATAAAAAAAATCTCCAAATATTAATGCGCTGCTGAGTTTATCACATATGAGCGAAAATGAATCAGTAATTTCTCCAGGGAAATTATTTGAAATTGTGAATTATATTTTGGGTCAGCCAGAAAAATTAACGTCTCTGAACTGAATAAGCTGTAATCCGATTAATCCACTATCTCATAAAATAATGGCAGTGGATCGCACTTTTCATCTTCAATTTTGTGCGCTTGTAGCACTTGTTTTTGTGCTAATTCCAATTTTTCCGGGGAATTCGCATGAATGGTAAACAATGGTTCACCGGCGATCACGTAATCACCTACTTTATGATGAACAACGATTCCCACAGCATGATCGATCGGATCACCTTTCCTGGCCCTGCCAGCGCCTAAATCGACCGATGTTTCACCTACAATCCTCGCATCGATCCAATGAACAAATCCGTTTTTTTCTGCATTGGTTGTTTCAATGAATTCTGCCTTAGGCAAAAGGTCCGGTTGATCAATGAATTTTGCATCACCACCCTGAGCAATGACCATTTGACGGAATTTTTCCCAAGCCGCGCCATTTCTTAGCACATCTTCAACCATCTGGCGAGCTTGAGTCAAATTTTTCGCTTTTTTACCCAATACAACCAGATAGGCAGCCGCTGAGAGGCAATGTTCCACAAAATCATTGGGTCCCCCACCATGTAATGTATCAATCGCTTCCAGAAGTTCCAGAGAATTCCCGACAGCATTGCCCAAAGGCTGGTTCATATCAGATAACATACAGACTGCTTTACGACCACTAATTTCCGCAATCGACACTAACAACCGTGAGAGTATCCGGGCATCTGCAAGAGTCGTCATAAATGCGCCAACGCCGACTTTCACATCCAGAACAATAACCTGAGCACCGCCAGCAATTTTTTTACTCATGACAGAAGAAGCAATGAGCGGCATCGAAGGCACCGTCCCGGTCACATCCCGCAAGGCGTACATCTTGCCATCGGCTGGTGCTAAGTCCCCACTTTGACCGGATAAAACAATTCCAATTGTTTTTAATTGCTGAATAAATTCCTCACGGGTTAGATCTACACGATAACCGGGAATGGATTCCATTTTATCCAGCGTACCGCCACTGAAACCCAGACCACGCCCAGACATTTTTCCAAACGGTAATCCGCAGGCTGCCACAAGCGGTTCAACTACAAGAGTCGTTTTATCACCCACACCACCGGTGGAATGTTTATCCAGGCAGATATCAACTACATCAGATAAATCAAGAATATCTCCTGAATGGGCCATCGCCAGGGTTAAATTTGTGGTTTCCTGGTCAGTCATCCCATTCAATAACACGGCCATCGCCCAGGCTGCTGCTTGATAGTCCGGGATGTCTCCGGAAGTAAACCCCTTGATGAAAAACTCAATTTCATCTTTACTAAGTTCCTGTCGATCTCTTTTTTTGATGATGATATCTACTGCTTTCATCAACTCTCCTTGTGAGTGCCCCTGTTAATACCAAAGAACGCCTCAATTCATTCAGAAAGGCGCTCTCATTTTTTATTTACTTTTGTTTTTTGAGTATGATTGTCACTTTGCGGTTTGGTTCTTCTCCAACGCTTTCTGTGCTGACTAGATCATGATTCCTTAACTCGATGTGGATCACACGCCGTTCATTGGCTGGCATGGGTTCCAGATTTTGTCTGCGACCTGTATGAACAACCTGTTCAGCCATTCGGCGTGCCAGAACTTTCAGCTGTCTTTCTCTACGTTCCCGGTAGCCCTGAACATCGATCATCAATGGAACCCATTCCCCATGTTCCTTGGCAACGATCAGACTGCTGATATATTGCAAAGCATTCAGCGTTTCACTGCGGCGACCAATCAAAATACTTAAATCACGGCCTAATATTTCCACCTGCACCATCCGTTGGTCTCTTTCGTCAATCGGTGGAATAAATTTTGCTTCAACTTTGGCTTCAATATGCATTTTTTGAAGTAATTCCCAAACGACATCCTCAGCTAATTTTAACACTGGATCTTTTTCGGTGTTAATTGGCTCTGCAGCGGTTGGAACAGGTGCTTCTGTCTTTGGTTTTGGTTTTGGTTTTGGTTCGGATCTCTGCTCCTCCCCATTTCGGATGGAAAGACGCACGCGTGCTTGACGGCTTCCCAGACCAAATAGACCCTTGCTGCCTTGGTCTAATATTTCCACATCCAATAGTTCTTCCGCCATTCCTAAAGTCTTCGCCCCTTGCTCGATTGCTTCTTCAACTGTAGGAGCTATGAATTCCTGGGTAATTTTTTTATATTCCATAAAAGATCCCACTTTCTACTTTTTGCGTTTCGTTGAGATTGCTGCTGGCTTATTTGGTTTAGCACCTGGGATAAGATTTTTCCAGTTTACTTTTCCTAACATGGCATATTGGGCAATACCAAGCAAGTTAGAAACCAGGAAATATAGTGATAAACCCGAAGCTAATGTCAATGCAAGATAACCCATGAAGAAAGGCATATAAATATTCATCATATTCCCCATCATTGCTGATTGATCTTTTGGATTTGCCGAAGGGGGCTGTATTAACTTCGACTGCACATATGTTGAAATCACAACTAAAATCGCCAATATCGGAATTCCAAAGGACAAAAATGGGAGGTTAAGCCGTTCTGGTTGGCCTAAATCCATCCATAGAAATTGGCTGTTCAATGGAATCAGGGTTGAAACATCCAGAAAACCTGGATAGACATGACGAACTAAATTGAGTACTTCAACCGGTGTGGCTGCCAAAGAGGCGATAATACTCTGGTATAAAGCGATGATGATTGGAAATTGGATTAAAGTTGGCAAACAGGAAGCAAAAGGATTAATACCTTTTTCTTTGTAATACTTCATTTGTTCCTGGGCTAATTTTTCTTTATCACCTTTGAATTTTTCCTGAACTTTTTTCCATTCCTCATCATTTTGCATATTCTGCATACCCTGGGCACCTTTAATTTGCTTAACCATCAATGGATGTGTGATTAAACGAATGATAATGGTAAAGAGAATGATCGCTATACCAAAATTTTGGCCCATAAAACTGTATATAAACAGAATTACATTAATAAAGGGAGTAATAATGATTGCATCCCACATTTTTTAACCTACCTCTACTTTTCCGGTGTAAATTTCCAGATTTCATTGCCTTCAAAATCGTAGGCTTTAATCACTTCATCCCCTTTAGAAATGCCTAAAACCAACAATCCATCCACAACGACTGGTCCAGTATACAGTTTTCCTGTAACAGAGCGGGTCCATAAGATGTTCCCTTCGAAATCCAAAGCAACCAGTTTACCGTTCTCACCTGCAAACACAACACCATCTGGCATCACAACTGGTGCACCAGAAACCATCTCACCCATTACATAATCCCAAATTGGTTTGCCATCAATTGCCGATACCGCGAATACTTTCCCGGCTGTATCACCGTAATATACAACGCCTTCATTATAAACAGGCTGAGACCACAAGCCAATTTCAGAGGCATTCTTCCATATCACGGAACCATTCGAGGCTTTAAGCGCGATTACTTCATTGGCAAGAGTCGCGATAAAGATCGTATCAGTATCAAAGGATGGGCTGTAAACAATTGCACCACCCAGGTCTACCTCCCAGATCAATTGGCCATTCTTGAGATTGATCGCGTACAAATAATGGTCCATGGAAGAAAGATAAACTACTTCATCACGGACAATGGGAGTTGACCAGAGAGCCTGCCTGGCGGTGAATTTCCATTTAAGGTTCCCATTTAGATCCAAAGCATACAAGTTATAATCTGCATTTGGCGCTAAAATTGTATCACCTGCTACCAGTGCACCCCCAATATAACGATTCGTTGCACCTTTGAAAGTCCAGGATAAAGTACCTGACTGGATATTCAGCGCAGACAAAGTATTTTTGTAATCGCCAACGATTACATTTGAACCGTTGATAGCAGGGTTTGCATAATACGTTCTGGCAGCTTCAATTTTTTCAGGATAGCGCCAATTCAGTGATCCATCTTTTAACCTTAAGGAATAAACCTGATTAGCATATGCTACATAAACTGAATTTTCATCGCCTGAAACACCTGGCCATCCGCTCGCGCTAAAGGAGCCACTACACGCTGACACACTTACTGCCAGCATTACAAACATGATGATGATTAATATTTTTTTCTTCATTGAACTCTTTTATTTCAGGGGGTTTTAAACTCGATAAACCTGATAGTCAGGGAACAGGGTCATAACCACCGGGGTTAAATGGATTACAACGCAACACCCGCCAAATGGCCATCCACAGACCTTTTATCGCTCCATGTTTATAGATGGCTTGATACCCATAGTGAGAACAACTGGGGTAAAAGCGACATGTATTAGCCGGTAATGCTGGAGAAATTAGTTTCTGATAAAAACGAATGAAAACCAACAAAATCCAACGTGGAAAATTCCTCAAATTGAATGGCAAGGAACTTAAATTAGGTTCATTTGGATACTCGTGTAGATAACTCATTCTCCTGCACTTTCTTCCAAAAATAATCCTGCACGCTTTAGAAGGTGTATCTCAGCCGCTAAAATTTCCTGATAAGCAGCATCAACAATTGGTTTTCTTGCCAGAAACACCAGATCCCAACCAGGCTGAATATTTTCCATTAATTCGCTCAAACTGGCTCGCATCCGGCGTTTCGCACGATTTCTTGTAACAGCATTTCCAACAGCCTTACCAGCAGATACTCCGATTCTGAGTAACCCATCAGGGTTTGGCATTTTGATCAAAACGATGAGAGGGTGAGCATGAGACTTGCCTGTTTGCTTTACTCGTTGAAAATCGTTTGATCGGGTTAATCGATAATTGCGTTTCACTCATTTACCTGTCCGTCCATCCACTTTGACAGGTTTAATCCGAACAAAGAATTACCATTACCAGCTAATTCTTTTAACATGTGGCAGTGTGACAGCAAGGCTGCTGCGTCCACGCAGACGACGGCGTTTGATGACACTGCGTCCACCTTTGGTTGACATACGTGCTCGAAAGCCATGCACTCGAATACGATGTTTTTTCTTCGGTTGGTATGTCCGTTTTGGCATAGAGATTTCCTTTCAAAATTGATATAGTCCTAAACTTAAAAACTGACAAGCGATTATTATACCGCAACGGCATATAGTGGTCAAATCCGATCAGTCTTTTTACCCAAATTCCAGTTAATTAATTCCAGAACCTCAAAAGGAGGTTTACGTTCTTTCCTGGATACCAGAATTTGATTTTACCAGAAATTTATCAATACCGTATTAAATATAAGTCATATAATAAAGACATCATCATCCCAAACTTTTTCCTCTGGGAACTATCGTACAGTGGACTTCGTCATATCATTGTAAGTATTAAATGAAGGAGTTTGAAATGAGAAAATTGACCATTATTTTTAGTATTATTTTGATTGCGTCCTTGACCGCCTGTTTTCCTGGGAGTTCGCCGACTGTCTCACCGGAAGATATAGATAAAGCATTGGATTCAATCCGCACAGAAGTTGCCCAAACGCTGTCTGCAGAAACTGTAAAGGAAGCAACTGCAACCACATTACCCCCACTGCCCACGCTAGCACCGACCCAGGAGCCGCTGCCTTCCTCTACACCTTTACCCACCTCAACTGCAGTCATCTTACCGACTGCTATACCAGCCACACCAACCGCGACTGCAACAGAAGCACCGAAGGCAATTATTACCATCACCGGTGTTGAGAAGAATACTGCCATCACCGTTAAGGCGGATTTCTTTCCTGCCAACCAGGTCTTTAGAATACGTGTCGGTCCTTTTGATAACTTCTTCAATGAGTACGTTGAAGTTGGAACCATTAACTCTGGAAATGGTGGATCATTCAAATTCACAGTTCTTTTACCTGAAAAAGTAAAGGATGTTGAAAAAATTACGGTTAGACTGGACAGTGCCGCCGGTGTTTACGCCTACAATTATTTCAAGAATGTTACTGGCGGAAGCATACCTCCAGTTGTGACACCTGTTACCAGTTCAGTATGTGAGGTAAAGATTTCACCTGCGCTATCCACAGTTGTAGGCCGTGGCTATGATTTTGATGCTGTCTGGACTGTCAAAAATATTAGTGGGAAAACCTGGGAAACCGGTACATTGGACTACAAGTATATCCGTGGAACTGAACTTCACAAATTTGAAAAGCTCTATGATCTAAACCAGGAAGTGAAATCTGGCGATAAAGTAGAAATTCGGGTCGATATGCTGGCACCATTAACACCTGGTACCTACACAACGAACTGGGCTTTGGTACGTGGTGGCAACGTAATCTGCGATTTACCAATTACCATTATTGTGAAATAAAATCATTCAAGTATTTCAAAAGACCGTCATTGCTGATGGTCTTTTCGTTTAATATCAGGAAAGAATTACCCCTTCCAGCCCATGCTGTGAAAAACCAATCACCTTTAATTTATTGATCTGGTTCGCTATATCCTGTTGTGATGAAGTGGCTATGCGCAAATAATTTCCGGTCAGACCTTTCATTAACCAATTTCCATCCGGTTGTGCTTCCCCACTCTCCCATAGTACCTCAACGTTTTTTCCTATATAACCAGACTGGTAGTGATGGGTCATCTCTGCGAAAAGAGCACGCATGGCAGCCGAACGCCTTTTTCGAAGTGCTTTTGGAATTTGGTTTTCAAAGGTGGCGGCTGCTGTTCCCGGACGGACTGAGAACGGGAAGATGTGACCAGCGGCAAAATTCACCTGGCGCACATATTCCATTGATTCCTCAAATAATTCATCAGTTTCTCCCGGAAAACCTACAATCATATCGGTTGTGATGGCCATATCTGGTACAACTGACCTGGCCGCCACAACAATTTGCATGTACTTTTCAGGGGTTGTTTTACGTGCCATCCTTTTTAAGATCGCAGCAGAACCGGATTGTAAAGGTAGATGAATATGTGGGCACAACCGGCTATCCTCCCAAAGGCTAAAAAACGCCTCAGCCAGATCCCATGGTTCCAGCGACGATAATCTTAAGCGTGTGACGGAAGGATTCTTTAAAATTGCTTCGATCAGATCCCGTAGATGGGATTTCTCATCCAAATCCTTGCCCCACGAGCCTAAGTGAACACCGGTTAAAACGATTTCCTTGACACCCCCTTCCAGTGCATTTTTTACCTCTGTCATAATTTCGGCAAGCGATCGACTGATGCCTTTCCCTCTGGCCACTTTGGTTATGCAGAAGGTGCAAAAATTGTCACAGCCGTCCTGCACTTTCAGGAAAGCCCGTGTTCTAAGATGATCCCCGGGTAAAGGTTCTCTTGCCAATGGCTCCAGATCAAAAGCCATGGGTGTAATCTGCAAAAAATCGGAAACCAAATGTTCTTTGTTTTCATTTAAAACAACATTCTCTACACCAGGCAAATTCAGAGCAGCCTGTGGCTCTAAAGTTGCCCAACATCCTGTGGCTATGATTTGACCAGCCCCTTTATTGGCTGCCTGACGAATCTTCTGGCGTGAATCAGAGGCTGCCGCACTGGTTACCGCACAGGTATTTACGATGACCAGATCAGCTTGGGCAGCATCCGCAACAACTGTATGCCCCGCTCTACGGAATTGCGCAGCCATAATTTCTATTTCACTCTGGTTGAGACGACATCCAATCGTATCAAAATAAATGTTCATTATCTATATCATTTCCATAATTTGTAGCCTGTGTTTTAAGGCAAGTGTACGCTCGTCACTAACAAAGTCCAACCCCGTTTTAAAGAGATGTTGCCGTAGTCTTACAAATGATTAAGGCTGAAATACTGATAAATTATCAAAGAAGATGTCCACCCCAGGTTCTTTAAAACTTCCTGCAATCAAACCCACATCACCACTGGTGAAATTTCCGTCCTTAATTAAAAATTGATTCACTCCATTAATATCAAAGCTTAATGTATCTCCCTGACAGGTAGCCACTAAATTATTAATGGACTTGCCCTGGTGAACCGTTGGGGCAAATTCCATTGAAGGGCTATTGATCATTTCGTAAATCCCTTCCTGTACCCGAATAATTCCGGCATAACCATCACTGCTGATCACAAAGGCGTAATAATTTTTCTCATCCTGCATTCTACAAATGATGCCATAAGAATTATCATCAGGGCCATCTACCTTAATAGCTTCCACTTCAATGCGGACATCTGTAAATTCATAACCCGGTTTGGAATAAAAATCCAAATTCGGCTTGTCTACATAAAAACGCAATCCATCTGCCTGGTAAATCACATACGAGCCATTCTGATACCAGGTATTCCATCCACTTTCGGGTGATGAAAAAGTATCGCTGAATAACACTGTTCCTGAAGGTGGTATTTCTGTGGTCTTCGGGAAAATCAAATTTCCAACAGAACAGGCACTTAATAGGATCATTACTATCAAAGAAAGTACAATTCGTTTCATCAGAAAGAATTTTAACATGAATTTAGGAACCTTTACTGACTCAGGAATTTATTGGCTAACTGGATTAATTCATCTTGATCCGCAAATTCAATCGTCCGTTTCAAAAAATAATTCGCAAGTTGTGTCTTGTTTTGAAAATAATAAAGTTGTCCCAAATGCAAATTGACTAACGCAGATTCAGGCGCTAGCTGATAAGCGGCGGATAAGAATCTCTCTGCAGAGGTATAATCCTCCAGAATTAACAGCAACCATCCCAATGTATCCGTTGCTTCCCAGCTCTGTTCATCTATCAGCAAAGCTTGTCTGGCCGCAGGCAGCCCTGTCTCTTGCAGTTCGAGTTTATAGTCACCGCAAAATCTGGCCAGATTAATCCAGAAATGTGCATTATCCGGCTCTATCCTGGTAGTATTTATGAACGCTTGCAAAGCCTTTTCCGGATTGCCAGACATGATGTATGTATTGCCCAACTCCTGTTGCCAGATCGCCTGGTCCGGTTGATCCTTGCTTAATTCCTGATAGATTTCCAGACTGCGTATAAAATCATCCCGCATGCGCCAATAAGAAGCAATATAAGCTCTGGCAATCACTGATTTTGGCGAGATGGAGAGTGCTTTGTTCAAGGCAGAATAACCATCTTTGCCGGAATTTATTAATGCATTGCCGTAAAATGCCCATCCTTCTGCATACGCAGGATCCATACGCGTAACATAAGCAAAAGCAGCCGTTGCATAATCCCATTCACTTATCGCAGATAAGAGATTTCCAGACAAAATCATCTGATAGACAGTGTTTTCTTCCTGTTGAATGATTTCAATTTCTGGTAACAGCAATTTTAATTCCCGAAGATTCGATTGGGAAATACTGTGGATGGCGGTTTCAGGTTCAAAAATAATTTGGGAATAGATCAAAGGCAGCATTAATTCTTGATTGTCTGGCTCAATTTGCTGCCATTTTTTTAATGTTTGAAAAGCACCAAACCAATCATTTTTAGATTGTTGAATCTGGACTAATTCCCTCAAGTCTGCTGCCCGAACATCTGATTTCTGGATGACTGATTGCCATACAACATAAGCTTTCTCCTTTTGATTGGTCTCCCAATAGACCTGACCCAGGAGGATAGTCTGATCGACTTGCAAGGGTACAATGGCTTCGGCTTTCTGCAGAGCAACGATCGCTTCATCAAAATCACCATTCTCAAATTTTTTTTCAGCTAATCGGGACCATAAATCGGCTTGCCAGGGTTGATTTCGCAAAATTGCCTGTGCTTTTTCAATCCATTCCTCGGTTTGCGGCTCTCTTTGAGAAAAATTCAAGTTTTTCCAGTATGATGCGATTGTTTTTGAATAAGGTGTCACATCCAGCGAGAGAGCAAACAGGATGGGTAAAAGAATGGCTACAATAAATGGTAATTGTCTTTCCAATCTTTTCAGCATTTTTTATCCTCGCAACACTCAGGAGTTGAACCAGATCATCAACAAACTGCCATATTCCGTCAAGGTTTGACGCCAACCCAATGCTGATAGATACCAGTTGATAGGTTTATACCAGCTATTTTCTACAGGATGAACGATGACCTTCATATCGGTGTCCTTGAATTCGCGCTGAAAGATGATCTTTGCTCGCCGTGTGTGATAGGGGGCAGTGATCACCAGAATAGAATTGATATTCCGTTGAAAGGCCAGAATTTTTACCGCCTGCGCCTCTTCAAAGGTGGTGGATGCTTCCCCATCTGTCACATATATTGAATCCGCTGGCACTCCGCCATCAATCGCCATGCGTTGCAGCTTCTCGCTATAAGTCTGTCCTTCGCCTATATATTCTGTGTGTGTTTTTGTAATCACAAAAGAATTCCCGTACCCGTTTTTATACCATTTAATTCCTTCCTGGACTCGGTCACCCTCATCCCCACTCAGAACAATAATGGCATCTACCGGCTTGACACGGTCCTTTGTGATGAGAAAAGAAGCTGCTCCTACAAACCCTACCCAAATCAGAATAAAAAATAAAAGATTGACCAACAAAAAAAGGATGCAATTCTGAAGGCATGAATTTACTTTAGTTTTTCTGCTTGTTGGTGGGTTACTCACTATTCACCTTTGCAATAGCCAGTTTCATGCGTTCCAGGCCTTCCAACAACATACTGCGTGGGCATCCAAAATTTAAACGCACGAATCCTTCTCCACCTGGTCCGAAAATTTTTCCGTCATTGAATGCAACCCCTGCATCCTCAAGAAAAAATTCGTAAGGACTTTTATCAATTTTCAAGCCGCGACAATCCAACCAGGCTAAATAGGTGCCCTCCAGAGGTGTTAGTTTGATGTCTGACAAATTTTCCCCAACAAACCTCACCAGCGTATTCCAATTACTTTCAAGATATTCCAACAATTGTGATAACCACTCCTCACCTTGTTGATATGCCGCCAACGCGGCTGTGTACCCCAATAAATTCACTTCAGGTACCAACCCTTGCCGAGCTTCTTTCAATTCTTTCAGAAGCTCTGGATTTTGCACAACTGCAAACGAACATCCCAATCCGGCAATATTATAGGTTTTACTGGGTGCCATTAAAGTGACGGTGTTCATCGCAATTTCCGGGCTGAGGGAGGCAATGGGAATATGGCTATGACCAGGAAAAATTATATCAGCGTGAATTTCATCGGAACAGATGTAAATATTTTTTTCCAGGCAAATTTCTGCCATTTTTACTAATTCATTTTTAGTAAATACTCTCCCAACTGGATTATGAGGATTGCACAATAAAAACACACTAGAATTTGAATCAATCGAATTTTCAAAATGCTCAAAGTCAATTTGATATCTGTGTTGTGAGTCAATCATCAATGGGGACTCTTTTCTAGCTGCTTGCGCATTCTGCGGAGCATATAAGAATGGATGGTAGACAGGTGGCTGCATCAAAACTTGCTGTCCAGGTCTGGTAAGTGCATGAATAACCAGGTTAAAACCATTCACAACTCCCGGCAAAAAGATGATTTCTTCCACAGAGACATTCCACTGATACAGTTTCCCCAGACGTTCCCTGATCACCTCTTTTAATTTTTTGTCTTCGGATGGATATCCAAAAACGCCATGTTTGATTCGTTTTTCCAATGCATCAATAACTGGCTGTGGGGATCTGAAATCCATATCGGCGACCCAAAATGGCAGGATCTCCTGATCATAATGGTTCCACTTAATACTTTCGGTTTCTCGCCGGGGGATTATTTCATCAAAGTTATATTGCATTGCTCCTCATTTTCTTCGTCAATCATAAAGATAACGTTCATCAATTTCAATACCTGCACAGATAAGCATTATACTTTCACTAGAAATTGTTGTCGAACAAGGTATCCGTTCACCAGGATCAGATTAAAAATAGTGGATTGTCCTGTAAAATAAAGAAATATGGAAAATAATTATGAAATTGCCCTCAATTGAACTGCTGACTTCACCCGATTGGAAAGATTATGAATTGATTGACAGCGGAAACGGCTCAAAATTAGAACGTTTTGGCTCCTATATGATCAAACGTCCTGAACCAGAAGCGATTTGGATGCCAACCAAACCAGGGAAAGTGTGGAGCCAGGTACATGCCGAATTTCTACCGACCGCTGAGAAAAATGGCGGGCATTGGATTGAGCATCGTCCCATGGAAGAACGCTGGAAGATGCAATACAAAAAACTATCTTTCTGGGTGCAAAGAAGTGCCTCGCGCCATCTGGGGGTTTTCCCCGAGCAAGCTGTCCAATGGGATTGGATTCAGGAACAGGTCAGCGTTTCAATTGTGCGCATGAACGTGCTTAATTTGTTTGGTTATACCGGCATTGCCAGTCTTGCCGCAGCAAGGGCTGGCGCCATTGTCACCCATCTGGATGCATCCCGAAAAGTCAATCTATGGGGGCAGGAAAATCAGGCCTTATCTGGTATCTCCTCGCAATCCATTCGTTGGTTAGTGGATGATGCTTTTAAGTTTGTCAGGCGGGAAATTCGCCGTGACAGCAAATATGACGCAATTATTCTGGATCCCCCGAAATTTGGTCGCGGACCAAAGGGCGAAGTTTGGGAATTTTATAAAATCCTGCCTGATCTATTGGATAGTTGTCGCCAAATACTGAGTGATAAACCAATCTTCATTCTTCTGACAGCCTACGCCATTAAGGCGTCATCGTTAACGCTTTATTTCGGATTAGAAGATATGATGCGCAAACACAAAGGGACTACTTCAGTGGGAGAAGTAATCCTGAATGAGAGAAATGGCAAAAACGCCATCTCGATGGCCATTTATGGACGCTGGACTTCAATATCAACATAAGAGGATTCATATGATGAGTAATCAAACAAAATTTGCAATTATAGGCGCAGGAGCCATGGGCGAAGCCATCATCGGCGGGTTGTTACGACAAAAGTTGACCTCCCCTGAACATATCCATGCTTCTGAACCACGTCCAGAGCGTTGTGAGGAACTGAAAACCAAGTATGGGATCACCCTCTCAACTCATAACCTGGATGTAGTAGAAAACGCAGACGTGGTAGTTCTGGCGGTCAAACCGCAACGACTGGAAAAAATCTTATCAGAATTATCCGGTCATATTCCTCCCCAAGCAGTGGTGGTCAGTATTATCGCCGGCGCTTCGATTGAGAAAATTTCAACAGGACTCGCCCATAATATTGTCGTCCGTACCATGCCCAACACACCGGGCCAGATTGGGAAAGGCATCACAGTCTGGTTTGCATCCAACACGGTTGCAGATGATCAAATGGCAAAAGCACACATGATGCTGCAGGCATTGGGTGAAAATATCCAGGTAGATGAGGAATATTACCTGGATATGGCAACTGCCGTATCAGGTACCGGCCCGATGTATGTCTATTTATTCATGGAAGCTTTCATGGACGCTGCTGTTCATCTTGGATTTTCCCGCTATGTAGCTGAAAAGCTGGTGATTGAGACCATTCGTGGTTCAGTGGATTATTACGAAAGTCAATCTGTTCATGTCGCCGATTTGAGAAATAAAGTGACCTCCCCCGGCGGTACCTCAGCAGCAGCTCTTTATTATCTGGAAAAAGCCGGGTTCAGAACAGCCATTTCCCGGGCCATCTGGGCAGCGTATGAACGCTCCCAGCAATTAGGCAAAGGAAAACTGGATCAACACCCCGAAAAAAATAGCGACAATGGAAAAATTGACTGAATTGAACACAAGGAGAACATGATGATTTATAGAAAATTAGGGAATTCCGGCGTTAAAGTATCAGTGGTTGGCTTAGGAACCAATCGCTTCGGCTCTGACAAAACACCTCAAGCAGAAGTGAACAGAATGATTGATTGCGCATTGGAGCTGGGTATCAACCACATCGATACAGCCGATGTCTATCAAAGCGGAAAATCTGAGACCGTATTAGGGAACGCACTCAAAGGGAAATGGGATCGATTTTTCCTGGCAACAAAATTTGTGCATCCCATGGGGGAAGGGATTAATGATCGCGGAGCTTCCCGATACCATATTTACAATGCCGTCGAAGCCAGCCTGAACCGCTTGCAGAGCGATCATATCGATTTATATTATGTTCATCGCTGGGATGACGAGACACCAATTGAAGAAACACTGCGCTCTTTGGATCAATTAATCCAGCAAGGAAAAGTTCGTTATCTGGGGGCATCCAATTTTGCTGCCTGGCAATTAGCCAAAGCAAATCTTGTGGCAGAGTTTAAGGGCTGGAATGCATTCGCCGCCATTCAATCTCACTATCATATGTTCGAACGGGACCTGGAAAAAGAAGTGGTCCCCTATTGCCAATCTGAAAATGTCGCTTTAATTCCATACTTTCCGCTGGCAGGTGGATTTCTGACCGGAAAATATCAAAAAGGCAAACCAGCACCAACCGGATCGCGTGGAGAAAGCAGCGAGTATGTTCAGAAGTATATGACAGATAAGAATTTTGCGATTCTCGATCAATTAATTGCGTTCGCCAAAGATCATGGGCATGAGATGAATGAACTGGCAATCGCCTGGTTATTAGCCCAACCTCAGGTAGCTTCGGTCATCTCAGGTGCCACCCGCCTGGATCATATCCAACAGAACGCCACCGCCAGCGAGTGGGAGTTATCTTCAAATGAACTGGAGGAAATTGAGAGAATCCTCAAGAGCGAGAGATAAATTTCTGCTCTTTTTCATTTGACATAAAATCAACCCTCTTTTAAACTAATCAAATGCTTGCACGCGTTTTTTCTTGTGGCGTCATCGGACTGGATGGCGTCGTCATCGAAGTAGAAGTAGACTCAAGCAATGGCCAATCGAAGGTATTGATTGTAGGGCTACCCGACGCAGCGGTTCAGGAGAGCCGGGAACGCGTCCAATCTGCTATTAAGAATAGTGGATTTTCATTTCCCCGCAAGCGGGTCACCATCAACCTGGCCCCAGCAGATGTTCGCAAAGAAGGTCCAGCTTATGATTTACCTATTGCGGTCGGCGTTCTGGCGGCCAGCCAACAAATCAATCCGGTTAAATTAGAAAAAAGCCTGGTGGTGGGTGAACTCTCTTTGGATGGAACCTTACGGCATGTGCGCGGGATACTCCCCATGGCAGCATTAGCCAGGCAGGAGGGGTTTCAGCGTCTGATTGTTCCGAAAATTGATGCCGAGGAAGCTGCATTAATTCCTGACCTTGAAATCATTGCCGTCGAATCTTTACGTCAGTTAGCCGACTGGTTGCGTGGGGAAATTGAAATCGAGATCCCCAAACCTTCCTTCGCACTGGATGAAGCCATTGCAAATTATCAGACTGATTTTCAGGAAATAAAAGGTCAGGAACATGTCAAACGTGCATTGGAGGTAGCTGCTTCTGGAGGTCACAATGTATTAATGATCGGCCCACCCGGCTCGGGAAAAACCCTGATGGCCCGTGCGTTGCCATCTATTATGCCTACCATGACCATTGATGAAGCCCTGGATGTCACCCGCATATATTCTGTAGCCGATCAACTCCCCTCTGATACTCCTTTGATGCGCTCCAGGCCGTTCCGCTCCCCCCATCACACCATCAGCCATGCCGGATTGGTCGGTGGTGGAAACTGGCCGCATCCGGGTGAGATCTCACTGGCACACCGTGGTGTTCTCTTTTTGGATGAAATGCCGGAGTTTGGATCCCGGGTATTGGAGGTTATGCGCCAACCCATGGAGGACAAAGTTGTCACCATCAGTCGTGCTCAGGGATCGCTCACCTTCCCGGCTAACTTCCAACTCATTGGTGCGATGAATCCCTGTCCCTGTGGATTTTTTGGCGATCCGGTTAAACCGTGTACTTGCGCCTTAGGGATGGTGCAAAAATACCAGAAAAGAATCTCCGGTCCCATGTTGGATCGATTCGACATTCATGTGGAAGTACCACGTGTAGAATATGACAAGCTAACCAATCAACGTTTAGGCGAAAACTCAAAGACCATTCGCGAGAGAGTAGAAACAGCCCGGTTACGCCAGATCCAACGTTTTTCCCAGGACGGAAACAATCCTGAAGGAAACCAAAAAGCCCATCTGATGACATCCAACGCGGATATGGGTGTTGGAGAAATCCGCAAATTCTGCAAACTGGATGATGCTGGTGAAACCTTGATGCGGGCAGCCATGCGCCAGTTGCAACTTTCCGCCCGCGCTTTTCACCGGGTTCTCAAGCTCGCCCGCACCATTGCCGACCTGGCAGGTAGTGAAGTGATCGCTCCCAACCATCTGGCGGAAGCCTTGCAGTATCGGCCAAAGATCATGCTGGACAATCAGGGCTAAATTTATTAAAGAGAATTCGTTTTCAGATCAATGCAGGAATGAAACCGATAACAGATTCAGCTTATTCCCAGGTTTTCAACCATCATAGCAACATCTACCTCATTTTCAGGCCTGGATACATTCTCCAACAACTCCCAGATTTCTACGTGGGATACCGACTCACCAGGGTTCAATTTTGTTTTGGGCCCTAAAGTTTCCAATTCCAGAAATTGATCATTGCAATAACATTCACTTGAACATCCCATATCGTAATAATCTGCTTGCGCATCAAAAGGAGCTCGTTTAACAAATAAGCAGCCATCAATCCAATAAGCTAACCACCCTCTGGGGTTAGGAAACCCAACTTTGAACGGGAAATCCATATTGGCTTCAACCACAATGTAATCATTTCCCCACCTGACTCGTGGACTGCTGAAATCAGTATACGGCCACAAAGCCAGCGAGCGATTGGGAAGTAAACCAGAGTCAAGGTTGGATTGTGGAAGGATAGCGACCCCACCTGGCTTTAATTGTGTAATCGCCCAGGTAGCACACTCTATTGGTTGATTTCCACAATTCTTCAGAATGTGTCCAATTTCAACGTTTGCAATGTCAGGGTCTAATTGAATTTTGAGAATTTTCTCGATCCCGGACTGTGTTTCAATTTGCTTTTTTATAGTGATAGTGTTGTGATTATTTGTGATGCGAACAGGTTGGTTATCATGATCATAGGTCAGCGGCATTTGTTCAGGCGCAATCCATAAACGATGCCCTCCGTAAATCTGATAATGACTACCATCTGGTAATAATGTTTTAAACTCAGGGATTTCAGCAAGAATGTTCTTTGCACCCTGGAGATTGAATCCTAATATTCTCGGTCCAACCGACTGGGAAAGTACTACCTGAATTTTTTTATTTTCAATTAGAAAACAATCCTGGTTCTGAAATTTTATTTTCTGCATATGAGTCCCTGGAAAACAATAAACAATTGAAGTCGCCATTATAACATTGCGGTGCTGCCAGGAATTATTTTTAATGGTATCGAAAAGAATGGACTTGAGTTTTGTTCTCAGTCCATTCTCAACTTGGAAATTTCGATATTATGGTGGAAATTAAATTAATTGTTAAATTTTCAACTGGTGTGAAAATTTCTCTTTAAATTTTTTCAATTTGGGATTGATGACGACCTGACAATAACCCGCCCAGGGATTTTTTTCAAAATAGTTCTGGTGATATTCTTCAGCTGGGTAGAATTCAGCCAATTGATCAACCTGCGTGACAATCTTATTTCTCCACAAACCAGACTCATCGATCTTTTCTATCGTTTCCTTTACTTTTTCAATTTCTGCTTCATCGTTTACCAAAATAATCGATCGATACTGTGTTCCAATATCCGCCCCCTGGCGATTCAATGTGGTCGGATCATGAATTTGAAAGAAAACTTCCAATAATTCATTCAACGAAATAACCTCGGAATCGTAGGTGACCTCAATTACCTCTGCATGCCCGGTTCTACCGCTGCAAACCTGCTCATAAGAGGGTGAACCAGAGCTTCCCCCAGAATAGCCAACAACTACATCTTCTACGCCATTCAGTTTCTTAAAAATCGGTTCCAGACACCAGAAACATCCCCCACCTAACACAATTTTCTTTAAATTTTTATTCATGTTTAAATCCTTTTAACCACCATTATTGGATTCAATGATAAGAAAAATTATTAAAATATCAAAGGTACGCATAACCTATGAATCAGAAAACCGGCTTTTCGCCGGTTTTCTGATTCATATAATTGATCTAATTTATTTATTTACCTGGCAGCGTACATCGCCTTTTTCGAAGTAATCAATAATCTGTCTGATGGCAGCCAGACCAGCGTTAACGTTAGCTTCTTCCGTTTGCGCTCCCATTTTCTTTGGGGTAAAGAAGAAACGTCCATTGAACTCCTCTTTTATCTCTGCACCACAGACAGGTTCAATATCTGAAATATAACAAAAATCAGGCCGGTCAGCAAACACCTTGAGTAAATCAGCTTCGTTAATTACTTCTTTACGCGCGGTGTTTACCAAAGTAGCTGGTTTCGGCATACTGGTTAATAATTGATAACCAATGGAGTTTTTTGTTTCAGCATTGGCGGGAAGATGTAAGGATACGTATTGCGATTTTGCATACAACTCTTGCACGGTATCAACACAATGAACCCCATCAGCCTCAATTGCTTCTTTGGAAACATATGGATCATAAGCATAGATTTCCATTCCAAAACCCTTGGCAATGGTGGCTACACATTTCCCCACATTTCCGTAAGCATGAATACCCAAAGTTTTTCCTTTGAGTTCTGAACCCGATTTCCCACTCATTTGTTTTCTTGCCTGGAAAATCATCATACCAATTGCCAATTCAGCGACAGCATTGGAATTTTGCCCTGGTGTGTTCATAGCAACCACATTGTGAGCACTGGCGGCAGCCAAATCAATATTGTCATACCCGGCACCTGCCCGAACAACAATCTTGAGTTGTTTCGCAGCATCTAATACTTCCGCATCAACAATGTCACTGCGAATAATCATCGCATCTGCATCAGCCACCGCTTTAAGCAGGTCGCCTTTTTCAGTATATTTTTCCAGGAGTTCAATTTCATACCCTGCTTTGGTGGCAATCTCTTTGATTTGATCAACAGCTTCAGCTGCAAACGGTTTTTCGGTCGCTACTAATACTTTTTTCATCATGTTCATCCTTTGATTAGTGAAGTTTTTCGAATTCTTGCATGCAATGAACTAAAGCTTTGACGCTTTCAACTGGCATGGCATTATATAACGATGCACGGAAACCACCCACATCACGGTGACCTTTGATCCCAACCATTCCTTTTTCGGCTGAGAAAGTCTGGAATTCTTTCTCTAAATCTTTATATTCCTCGTTCATCACGAAACAGACATTCATCAATGAGCGATCCTGCTCATCTGCCACGGTAGCAATAAACAATTTATTTCGATCAATTTCATCGTAAAGCATTTTACCTTTTTCAAGGTTGATTTTCTCAGCAACTTCCAACCCACCCAGGTCTTTCAACCATTTTAATGTCTGAAGAGCAGCAAAAATAGCAAATACTGGTGGCGTGTTGAACATGGAATCACTTTTAATGTGGGTGCGATAGTCAACCATTGTAGGAAGCGGTCGGCTTACTTTGCCCAATAAATCTTCTTTTACAATCACAAAGGTCAGACCGGCTGGGGCAAGGTTCTTTTGTGCACCGCCATAGATCAGTCCGTATTTTGAAACATCCATCGGACGACTGAAGATATCTGAGGACATGTCGGCAATTAATGGTACCGGGGAAACCAGATCTTCCTTAATTTCAGTACCATAGATAGTATTGTTCGTGGTAATGTGGAAATAGTCCACATCGTTGGGAATACTATATCCACGCGGAATATAAGTGAAATTTTTATCCTCAGAAGAGCCAACGACTTCCACTTCTCCAAATAATTTTGCTTCTTTGGTAGCTTTTTTGGCCCAACTGCCAGTTACAAGGTAAGCAGCTTTTTTCTCCAATAAATTATAGGGGATTGTAAAGAATTGAGTGCTGGCACCACCACCTAAAAAGAGGACCTGATATCCATCGGGAATATCAAGAAGTTCTTTGAATAAACCCATTGCTTCCAAATTCATTGCATCAACTTCTTTGCTGCGATGGGAAACTTCTAACAGGGATAACCCTGTTCCAGCAAAGTTGATCACTGCCTCAGCAGTTTTTTCAATGGTTATTTGGGGCAAGATAGATGGGCCTGGATTAAAATTGTGTTTTTTCATATTGGATTCCTTTTGAGTATTTGATAATATTTTCTATCAGTTCATTATAGGGAAAAGAATGTTAAGTTACATTTGACAAACATCCTTAATTTTTAGTATTTTTCCCTTTAAATTTTTTATTAATGGTTTCTAAACAATTTTTAGTTATGTTTATTGCCATCCGGCATTATTGTGCCATATAGTGATTTTGCTCGTAGTATCTTGTAATCCGGAACATTTGAGCCAGTCAAATCCGCGTCTGTGAGATTTGCATTGGTTAAATCCACTCCTCCCAAATTGGCATCGATTAAATTAGAGCCTGACAGATCTACTTCCATCATATCAGCCTCTGCCAGGTTCGCCTCACGCAAGTCTGTACCGCGCAAATTTGCTCCCCGAAGCCTGGCTTTTCTCAAATCCGCACCGATCAGATTGGCATTTTCAAGATTACATCCTCCCATATTTGCCTCAGAAAGATTCGCACCACGCAAATCTGCACCGCATAGGTTGGCGTTTGTTAAAGTGGATAAGGATAAATTTGCCCCTCTCAAATCTGCGTCACTCAAATCAGCATTACTCAACCATAAAGGTTTTTCCTGATTAAGTAAAATATAAAGTTCATAACGCGAAAATTCAGACATAATTACCCTTTCAGTTATTAAACAATTTGGGGGATCAATTTAGATTCAGATCTTTCCACAATCTGTTGATTGATATCAATAATTATATATTCATTCTTGATTCAATAATTTTTCAAAACCAGACAAAATTCGGAGTAAAGCTGATTTTTTTCCATATCAAATTTGCATTCAGCATTCCAAAAATTTATTGGTTACTCCTTGGCTGCACACCGAAAACCGAGATTGTTATACCAATACTTGGGAACTGATTTGTACCGCAATGAAGATCGGATCCACCAGGTGCCGTTGCTCCAGGGACCACCCCGCCAGATATACTGGTATCCATCCTCAGCTTGCCGCCCATCATCAGGATCAAATGGATATAACATTGGTATCGAACTGGTCCACTCCCACACATTCCCCGCCATGTCCATGAGACCATAAGGGCTGGCTCCATTTGGGAAACTTCCCACGGGGGCTGTATCAGCGAATCCATCATCAAAACTGGGATTCGCATGCTCTTTCGGGCAATTTATGTCACAGAAATTTGCCTTATCATTTGAGATTGGGTCATTTCCCCATGGATATCTGCGGCCATCCGTTCCGCGGGCAGCTTTTTCCCATTCTGCTTCGGTTGGTAATTGCCCACCAGTCCATTTACAATATTGATCAGCCTGCCACCAATCAACCATCATGACTGGATAGTTATCAAACTCTGGATTTCCATAATATTCTTCACGGGTATATGAACTATTAATCCAGGGAGCTTTACAAGCACCATCTGCAACACACAGGGCGTACCGACCATTGGTCACTTCATATTTGTCAATCCAGTAACCATCAAGAAAAACTGTGTGCATAGGCACCTCAGGATAGGCGACACCATTGTCTAAAGTATGCTGAGCATCTGTATCTTCAGTGCCCATAATGAATTCACCAGCAGGAATATAAATTTGTTCTGCCTGACCTTTTGCGGAGATTCTAAAGTTAGGGATACTGGTTTCAGTTGGAATGACAGTCGGTTTCGGAGTGGGTGTCGGGGGAACAGTTGTCGCAGTAAATATGATCGTTGGCATGGCAGTTGGTTCAACAAATGCTGGTGTTGATTCAAAAGTACTGGTAGGGTACTGCATTGGCTCGGGAGAGCGGGAAGGAGTACACGCGCCTAGTATCAATGATATTAACAAAAAAGCAAACATCGAAGGTTTGATTAATTTTTTCATATATACTGCTCCTTATTGAAGGCTTTCCAATGTGATTATTAAATGGCCAGCCTGATTATGGTAAGCCCAATTTTACTACCAATTTGAGTGCCTATTTTTTTGTCATTAACGATGAAAGGTGACACTTGCATGATAACTAACTGGAACAATCGTTTTTAATGAATATGCTCTTAGCAGGAAATCCGATGCAACTTCTTGGTGACTTTCTTTTAAAAAAAGATTATAATGGTTGAATTCAGGGTTTTTATTCCTATTTAATTATTTGGGTGGTAGTTATTTGATGAAGAAATTCAAAAAATACGTTATTATCGCATTAATCTTCATCCTATTTTCGATTTATGCATCCTTTAATGTATCTGCACAGGACGTTTCTGAAGAGCCTGAACGAATAAAGATCATAGAAAATACATTTACACAATACACCTGGCGATTGGTAACCAGAAGCGGCGTACCCGTTTGTGTGGTTGTCATCAACCATGAAGGGTTTCCGACCGGTCAGGAGACCCTGGCAGCATGTAATGAATCCTGGATGAATCTCTTCCCGACACCTACCGTTGTGGCGACAGGAACGCCGACTCCACAACCGACAGCTACCCCGATTGATGTCAACCAATTATGGCAGGATACATATTGGGTTTTCGTTTCTTCTGAAGAAGTTACCCAGGTTACAAAATTGACCATACCCGATATCATCATCAACCTGAATGCTCCTGGTATTCCGGTTAATGCTCCGTATGTGGTAATAAAGGCAATTGAACCATATTCTGAATACAAAATTACCAGGATTGCTGGTACTGTGAATGAAAACCCCTTCGAATGTTTTTCTGATCAATGTATTGTGCCTCTTTTGCAAGACGCACAAATTCGTTTCTGGGCAGAAAGTAGTTTTGGCGATCAAACAAAAGTGATCACTGCCATTGTCAGGATCTATATCAGTAATGATTATTACAATGTGAGAGTTACATCCATCAACCAATTGATCGGGTTTACTGATTCATGCCGTGAAATTTGGCGTGAAACAGCCTATGGAGAATCACCGGATTGGGCGGTTTTCCCGGAATCTCCTGATCTATTAGCCACTTACGATACACTACATTATTTAGCCCTCAAACTCATTTTGAATAAATTCGTGGATGCTTCCTCCTGTCCAAATGGTGGCTTGTTCGCCAATGGCGCTCCGAATGCCTGTGGGTTGGAAGTTGTACAGGATGCGATGTTCGCCTGGCAAAATCGGTTCGACCCTGTCATCTGGGCATCTGGCAAAGAATCCGGTATCCCGCCTATATTAATTAAAAGTTTTTTGAGTCAGGAAACTCAATTTTGGCCAGAAAATGCCCGTTATTTGTATGAGGAATACGGATTCGCCCAGATAAATGAATTAGGTGCTGATGTAGCCCTCAGATGGAACGAAGATTTAAAGAATCAAATATGTTCCGGTTTGCTCTACAACTGTGACGAATCATTTGCAAAAATGAATGCATTCGAGCAAGCGATGTTACGAGGTGGATTAATCCAGGCGATTGATGCTTATTGCCCCACCTGCGAAAACATGATTAACCTTGATATTGCCGAACAATCGATTGCCATCACTGGGCAGGTGATTAAATCCAGTTGTTCACAAGCGAATTACATTGTAAGTGACCTGGAACTCAAAGCAACCGTTCCCGATATGTGGAAATTCACAATCTTAACCTACCATGGTGGTTACTATTGTTTGCGTAATAGTCTTGAGATTGTGAAAGAAAAAGGATTGGAGCCAACCTGGGCAAATGTCTCAGCAAATCTTGTTTGTCCAAATGCACGTGATTATGTAGATTCACTTTGGGAAAATGTAACCAGTTTCCAACTCAACTATGTGCCACAGCCCACTTTGTCACCTGAACAATTACAACCAACTGGCCAGAGCGACCTGGTTCAATTTCCACCCACTGCCACACCAATCTTTACCCCAACACCAAAAACATACCTGGCCAGTGGCAAAATTAATGTGTATCTGTATATAGATACTAATAACAATTTCGTTATGGACGAAAGCGAACTAATCGATAGCGCCAATATCCTTGTGGAATTTGCCAATGGATCTTCTCTGACAGTCCCTGTCCGCAACGGGGAAGCGATTATTGAGTACGAGAACCAATTCAAAGATTCTGATGTTACGATCACAGTCGTTGAAATTTATCAATCAACTCAGGTAAGAATCCCTGAAAGTGGTGAACTTTATACAATTTTAAGAATTCCACCACCGGAATTACCCGAATTGCTGCCGTGAAATCAGGAAATAATTATGAAGAAAAATAAAGATACAGATGAAAAAAAAAGTAAACCAGAAAATGATAATCTGGACAAGACCCAACAATTGAATTCGAATGCACCAAAAGAAAGTGATGATTTGGATTCAAGGCTGGATGAAATCAAGAAATTAGCCTCTGATTTTTATGTGGAGGACGAAAGCCAAACAGCTGACGACAATGCAAACCAAATAGAATCTGAGCCAGGTGCGGATGATTCATCAGCTGATGATTATATTGATCGCCTCAACGACATTCAGATAGACAAAGATTATGTGAGTGTTATTTCTTCAGGAGATGACATTGACACCAGACTTGACCGCATCAACCAGGATCAAGAGAATATTGATCCAAATAAAAAAGTTGAAATCACCCCAAAAAAACCAGCTGAGATCTCTGCTTTACCAGCACCGGTTGTTGATCCTCAAAAAAAACCACCAATCATCATTAAGAAAAAATCGATATCCATTGACAATATTGAAAAAGAAGCTGAAGCAATCATGGAGCAAAATCGAACAAATGAAGATTTTGTTGATCGTATTCAGTCTGCTTTGAATGAAGATGAGCAAGTCCTTCCACCAGTTTCAAAATCGGAATCAGAAAACGTTTTTAAGACATTTGACAAAGATCTGGATGACTCAGAGATTATCCAGGAACTAGAACAAGAAATTGTTAATGCGGAGAAAGCAGTTAATCCGTTCATTGAAGAAATAAATTCTGAAGACTCGGACGATTTTCTGACGAATTTGGACAAGATTACAACCCCAGAGGAAGTACTTACAAAGAATAACGATAAGAACCGCTTAGAAAATATGCCAGAAAGTGAATTATCGCTCTCAACCTCTTCATGGGAAGATCTTCTGGATTCAATGGATGATGAAGATCTGGTTGAAGATCAAAAGGTTTTCAATTTCGATGAGGAACAACCCTTTGAAACTTTTCTTCAGGAAAGCGGACCATTCGAATCAGAAGAAAAATCAACCATTCCAATGTTGGGAGATGGGCAGGAAATTGAATACGACGGGCAGGTTGATGGTGGCGACTTTGCATTTATTTCATCCTTAGAAAATGATGGATTGAATGAACTCGAAGACGAATCAGTAGAAAGTTTGCGAAAATCATTTAACGAAGAATTTGATCAATCAGCTTTCGACGAAGAGATTGAAAAAAAATCCAAGAAAAAATGGTTGCCAACAAAACTGGATAATTTTAGCAATTGGATCAAATCCTTAAGTCTGGCTGAAAAGATTCTAATCATCTTGAGTTTCCTCGTAAGTCTGGCGGTCATTATTTCCATTTTCCTGGTCATCACCCAATGGAGCATGAACAGTCGTCAGATTGCCAGCCCACCACCTGCCATACAGGCAACGGATCAGGATATCATTTATCCCACAGGTCTTCAATTACCAGGAGGTTGGTTCTTCTTCCTACAAAGAGGAGAAATTCAGGACAACAAGTGGGAGCCTCAAAATGCTGAATGGTTGGCGAACACAAAGCTTCGCCGAGTAGTTGCTATCCCCTGGTCTAATCAATCGGAGGAGGTCGTAAAATCCCTTACCTTTGAAGATGAAATAAGTATTTATATGAACAACAACGATATCATTGTTTATCAGGTGGAGGATATAGTTCAGATTTCACGGGACAATGTGCGTATTCTATCGGATACAGAACCTTCGCTGGTTGTCATTTTATTCAGGGAAGATAATGAAGATCGATGGTCAATAATCGCAAAGCCCAAACCTGTGAAATAAAGGAATTTTGTTGCTAAGTCAAATCCGCAGCTTTTTGTACATGAAGAATGCAATCTGATTTTTCATAAGCAAGCGGATTTAAATATAACATATGAAAATTGCAGTAAATCTCTGATTCCTGGCATCATTATTATCCTATAAAGAGGTCTTTATGTGTGGTATTTTTGGAATTGTTTGTAAGCAAGATAAACTGATTGGACCAACGCTGATTGAGGCAGGTTTACGTCTCTCCTACAGGGGATATGATTCGGTTGGAATAGCCACGATATCAGAAAATGGAAAGATCGATTTGCGAAAAGATGCAGGAAAAGTTATCACAGTCGCTGAAAAATTTAATTTCAAAGAAATGACAGGCCAACGCGGTATTCTTCAATTGCGATGGGCGACATTTGGTGAACCTTCGATGGTGAATGCTCAACCCCACCTCGATTCGGAAGGATTGATGGTAGGAGCACACAATGGCAATGTCGTGAATAATTCTGAATTACGGGAAGAATTTATTGCTGAGGGTATGAATGTTCGTTCAACCAATGATGGTGAGAGTTGTGTCCACGCTGTGGAACGATATATATACCAGGGTGATACCATGGTAAATGCAATCAGAAAGGCTTATTCCGTACTGAAAGGTGATTACGCATTTGTAATCGGAAAAGCTAATGAGAATAAATTATATGCTTTCAAAAAAGGCTCAGGTTTGGTGGCGGGGATTGGAGATGAGTTTACTGTTGTCTCATCTGATTTACCCTCTATTCTCCCTTTAACCAAAAAAGTTGTCTTCATGAATGATGGAGAAATTATCGAACTGAGTGACAATCATTTTACGATTTATTCTGTGTCAGACGGAAGTACTATTGAGCGTTCGATTGAAATTGTTGAAGAAACCATGGAAGCTGCACAAAAAGGTGGCTTTGAACATTTCATGCTGAAAGAAATCCATGAACAACCTGAGGTTGCGCGAGCATTATTACACCTTTGGAATGATTCTCCAGCCATTACAGCGACTGTGGAAGCGCTCAGAAAAGCGCGTAATATTTATTTTATAGGCTGCGGAACCAGTTACAATGCCTGTGTGGCTGGTGCAGTATTTTTTAATCGTTTATGCGCAATAACTATCATCCCGGTGGCTGCCCCTCAATTAATCGCTCAATATAACCATTCCATCGACTCTGGAGATGTAGGTATTTTTGTCAGCCAGAGTGGAGAAACAAAAGACGTTCTCAATGCGGTTGAGGTTGCCCGGAAACAAGGAATGCGAATTTTCTCGCTCGTGAATGTGGTTGGTTCTACATTAACAAAATTATCCGAAGAGTGGCTTCCACTTGCTTGTGGATATGAAATCAGTGTTCCTGCAACAAAAACTTTCACGAATCAACTCGTGGGCTTCTTGTACCTGGCCTATCGAGTTTCGAACAGGGATCTACATGAATTAGATCATCTCTCCGAATTTCTGCAAGACACAATCCGGGACACAAATCAGCAAGTCATCGAGATCCTTCCGCACCTGGTAGATTGGAATGATCTTTACAGCCTGGGGTACGGAATCACTCTTCCGATTGCCTTGGAGGCTGCCCTTAAACTAAAAGAAATAACCTACGCTCATTGCGAAGGAATGCTTTCCACTGAATTTAAACATGGTCCCTTAGCAGCAGTCACAAAAGATTTTCCTGTCATTTTCTCCACGATCCGGGAAGATATTCCGATAATTATTTCTGGAATCAATGAAGTCACCTGCCGTGGTGCCAGAGCTATTGTTGTCGGGCCTGAAGATCAGAGATTAGAATCCAATGCACAGCATACGATATCCATTTCTGAACCTACACCAGAAATTTCATCCATTTTAGCTATCATCCCCCTGCAACTACTCTCCTATCACATGAGTGTACAAAGAGGGTTTGATCCGGATTTTCCACGCAACTTGAGTAAAACCTTGACTGTGGATTAAACCCTGAAGGATTATACGATTTTGCTTTTTCGGACTCTCATGCGCTTGCGAGTCTGCCAGACCACCCGAAAAAAATTTTTTATATGGTTAACCGGGTCAATATGACTCGTCTCGTCTCCATAAATAGTCCTGATCGGAACCCATCCAATCGCATAATTTTCCTGAATACAGGCAGCAATCACATCCACTTCAAATTCAAAACCCGCTTCTTTACTTTGTAATACTTTATCCACTAATCTGCGACTTAATAATCGATACCCGGATTGATTATCCAATATTTTCATCCCCATAGCCCAGGAGAAAGCCCAACCACCAATTGTATTGGCAACTCTACGAGGGAAAGGCATTTTACTGAAATTACGATAACCGATAATCAGATCCAGGTCATCTTGCTCAAAAAGTGAAATAAATTTGGTAGCTTCCAGAACATCGTGCTGTCCATCAGCATCCAGTGTAATTACAAAATCACTGTTCAAAATGATTGCTTCCTTAAAACCCCTCTTTAAAGCTTCACCTTTCCCCTGATTTGGACTTTGCACAAAAACCTGCGCACCATTTTCTCGGGCGATGGAAGAGGTGTTATCCTTCGAACCATCATCAACGACAAGTGTCGGTAAGATTTTTGTTGCCTGCTGGACCACAGAACCAATATGACTACCCTCGTTGTAAGCCGGGACTATAAAATACCCAATTCTTTCTAACATTAATTCTCAATTCCTTAAAATAATAGCACTTATTTTTGGAGATTATATCGCACTCAAGGTGTGAAATTGAGCACAAACCGAAAAAATTTACCTCTTTTTTCCAGTAGAAGAATAAAAGGAAGAAAAAATTCCTAAAATTAGGCGTGACACCTTACAAAATTATCATTAACGGCACCAATTTTTAAAAAACGCTTGCAATTCAATTCATTTTCCGCTAAAATGTGGATAATTGTGGAGATAAGTGGGAGAAAGTGGAGCGCCGGGATGCCGGCGTTCTGCAATTATAGGAGTATTAGAACTTATGTTCCTTGGTACATACGCACACACATTAGATACAAAAGGCAGAATGACGATACCAGTTAAGTATCGTGAATTAGTATCTGGTGGTGCTTATATCACAAAAGGCTTTGACCAGAATCTCATGGTTCTGACTGAAGAAGTATTCCAAAGACTTTTTGATCGTGTTACTAATATGAACATGGCCAATTCCACTGCCCGCGAGTTAAGAAGGTTGATGTTTGGCAATGCCTTTGCTGTAGAAGTGGACAAATCCGGCCGCATTCTCATTCCCCAGATATTAAGGACACATTCCTCACTGGATTTTGAAGCTATCATTTTGGGAAACGGCAATTATTTTGAAATTTGGTCTCCTGATCTCTGGCAAATTCATTCTGACAAGCAGATAAGCAGCGATGTGAATAATGAGCGCTATGCTACTTTAGACTTGTCACTCTAATGGATGAACAGCATTCCACCCCACCCCATATACCAGTACTTTACCATGAAATCATAAATGCGCTTGCTCCCTACTCTGGTGGTTTGTATATCGATGGAACATTAGGTGCTGGCGGTCATGCATTCGGAATCTTAAATGCATCGACACCGAATGGCAGATTACTGGGGTTAGATCTTGACCCCGATGCGTTGGTCGTGGCAAAACAACGCCTCTCAATGTTCAAAGATCGGGTCCTTATCCGGCAGGGATCATATGTCGACATGGCATCATACGCCAAGGAAATTGGATGGTTTTTTATTGATGGAATTATTCTTGATTTAGGGGTTTCCTCCATCCAGCTTGATACAAAAGAGAGAGGTTTTTCTTTCCTTAATGATGCTCCTTTAGACATGAGGTTCAGTGCCCAAAATGGCACCACCGCTGCTGACCTGCTCAATACGTTGGCAGAAAATGAATTGGCAAACATTATCTGGAAATATGGGGAAGAAAAAAATTCCAGAAAAATAGCTCGTATCATCTGCCAAAACAGGCCTATCCGAACAACGTTTGAACTAGCCAATCTGGTGAAAAAAGCTTATGGGAATCGATTTAGCCAAATCCATCCTGCAACCCGGACATTCCAGGCAATTCGTATCGCTGTCAATCAGGAACTGCAAGCCATTGAAATTGTTCTCCCCCAGGCGATTAATCTCTTAAAACCTGGCGGAAAATTGGCCATCATATCCTTTCATTCTCTGGAAGATCGAATTGTAAAGTCATTTTTTAGAACAGAGAGTAAGGATTGTGTATGTCCCCCTGATCAACCCATTTGTACCTGTAAACATATCAAATCAATTAAGGAGGTAAATAGAAAACCCATAGAGGCATCTCAGCGAGAAGTAAGCGAAAACCCTCGCGCAAGAAGTGCAAAGTTACGTATCGTAGAAAAGCTAAATTTGGCATGAGTGTTGCAAGCAATTTAATAATAACGGTAGGGACGCATGAATAAAAGATATACACAAGCTCATCAACAAAAACCATGGAGGCTCCAGATTCAAAGGTTTGGTCTGGTACTCCTTTTGTTGGTCGTTCTTGTTTTATCTTTTTTTATGAATCTGAATTTCACTGCAAAAGCAGCTCAGGCTGGTGTCCAGGTTCGAATACTGGAAGCAGAGAGAGAGACATTAATTCGAACGATTTCTGCTAACAGCACCAAACTTGCCTTACTTACTTCTGCTACGACGATGAAAAATCGGGCAAAAGAATTAGGTTTTGTTCCTGCCACCAGAGCAGATATTGAATATTTATATATTCCGAATTACATCGGAAAACAACCTGAAGCTGTGACAATTCCTCGCACCGTCAATGAGCAGGATACCTTTCAAATGGTACCAGCTTTTACCCAGTCAATCTGGGATTGGCTGTATCAAGGGACTTTTATTAAGCTAGACACAGAGGGTAAATAATATGCGCCGCGAGTTGATCCGTTTCTATTTGGTGGGTATTGCTATTATTTTGTTTTCGATTACCATTGTTTTTCGCCTGGTTCAAATTCAGACTGATCCAATTTTCCATGAGATCAGTGAGAAGGTCGGAAATCAGGCGATTTATAAACCCAAAGAATTTGAGGCGGTGCGTGGCAATATTTATGACCGTTGGGGTAATTTACTTGCTGGGAATAGTGAAGTATATGAAATTGGTGTTAATTTAAATCAAGTTTCTGAAAGTAATAAAGAGGAAATCATTAATTTCCTGACTATTCTTACCGGAAAAGATAAAGCTGATGTAAAAGCCCGGGTAGAAATTCCATATCAACCCGATCCAATGAAGGAAAAACATGCTGTTTTTTCAACAGTATATCGAAATGCATCCGAAAAAATGGTTGAGGAAATCGCCAGTGCCCAGAAAACAAACCGGGCTCTTTATCCCATCACCTGGAATGGCCGTCTTCAAAGGACCTATCCAGATCACCGGTTAGGAGCGAATTTACTTGGCTTCTATAGTTCCGAAGGTTTTTTTGGAGTGGAAGGTTTTTACGACAACATCCTATCAACCACAGAAACATCCACATTTATTTCAATGAACCCCTATGATGTGATGGAAATACCAGAAATACCACAAGGTTCAAGTATCATCCTGACGGTTGATCGTGAAATTCAAGCTAAAATGGAAGAAATTTTGGATCGCACAATCGAAAACACGGGCTCATCCTCCGGTACAGTCATCGTTATGAATCCTGAAACTGGAGAAATTCTATCCATGGCCACCACCCCACGGGCAGACCTGAACCTGAACTCAGAACAAATTTTAGCCGAATATCCAACTCAAAAAATCGATGGTTTTGATGTACAGACCCCGTTCAATCGTGCCATCATGCAAACGTATGAACCTGGTTCGGTTTTTAAAGTGTTTACCCTGGCTGCTGCTCTGGATTCAGGAGCAGTTACACCTGAAACTGAATTCCTCGATACAGGTGTCGTTAATATTGGCGGAATGACCATTTACAACTGGGATTATGGGGCCTGGGGTTACCAGGATATGACCGGATGTATGCAGCATTCCTTAAATGTTTGTATGGTCTGGATGGCCCAACAAACAACCACAAAAACTTTTTATGAGTATCTGACAGCCTTCAATATCGATCGCAAAACGAATATTGATCTGGATGGAGAAAATAGTTATCCATTCTTATCCCCCAGCAACCCCACTCCCTTTGGATCAGATCCTAATGCACCGCGCTGGTATGAGGGCATGATTGGTCCTCACTCATTTGGTCAGGGTGTCTCTGTCACCCCAATCAGAATGATTACGTCCCTGGCTGCCGTCGCAAATGATGGCCGAATCATGGCCCCCC